>ERZ773021.30-NODE-30-length-187199-cov-6.01042_pt1 | contig 187199 bp, 241 predicted proteins | sample MGYA00511668_ERZ773021 | MGnify/ENA primary metagenome ERZ773021 (study PRJEB29015, sample SAMEA2737961) | human oral metagenome | biome: human oral; feature: human-associated habitat; material: dental | place: China | collected 2032 ...
AAGATTGTTTTTCGTCCGTGACCACAATGACTATTTCATCTTAAATCAGATGAACCTTTTAATTTCATTCTCTTATCCGTTTCACCACGTAGGAATTACAACTTCAAAGATAATGAAAAGTTATTTAGATTGAATTTCCACACAGAGCCAGACATCAATCACTTGGTCTTATTCTGGGTAAGTAGAAATACTATGTTATTTTGCTTTATCTTTTAAGAACATACCTCTACGAGCAATAACATAAGAAGCTCCAGAGTGTATATTTAATTTCATTTTCGGACAATATTTTTGTTTTGCTATCCAACTCGTCCATGCTGGATTAACTTTATGTAAGAAAATTCTGTTTTTGGCACATTTGGAAGTTATAATAGAATCAAATTTAGAATAAGCAAGAGAAGATAACATCTCATTATATTTCTTGCCTCTTTTACTAATTAAGCCATCTTTCTTTTTAGTAAAATTGAGTTTCTCTATAACTAAATCTTTTCCAGTATTTAAGCAATAATCTTTTAATCTTGTTGCTATATATTGGAAATCGTTAGTCGTTTGATTACCTTTGCTGTATTGGTAATCTATATTAAAAGTATTTATTAAGTTACCATATTTATCTGTTTCGCTTACTGATACAAAACCTTTATTAAAATCTATTCCTACTACTCCATAACTATTTCTAGTTACACATAAATCCTTATTATGCTCAAAGTTGTATATGATTTGGAGAAATACTCGATTGTCTTTAATTTTAATTCTATAAGTTAAAGCACTTTCTTTAGTTCTAAGTAGATTTTTTAATAAGTTAGTATAATTTTTATTATTGAAATTAAATTGACCATAAACAAATTTATCTTCTTCTAAATCAATTTCTTTTCTGATTCTAAAATAGAACTGATTGATTTTAGAGCTATATTCAACTTGAAAATTAAGATTGCAGGAATTATCCCCAGCTCTACCTAAAAAATAAATTTCACTATCTCTTTTCTTAACAAATTCTTTATAATCTTTTTGTAGCAGTTTCTTGGTGCCAAAACAAATTTTATATTTACCACTTTCAATTTCATTTTCAAGATTTTTTAGTTTTTGCTTTTTAGTATTTAACCTATTTTGCTTCCAATAGATTTTTATTTTTAGATTTTTATATTTAATAAAATTAAAGTTCTTATAATCATTTTTCAAATTGATTCTTTGTAAAGCTCTTTCATCTTTTAATTTAGTTAAATCTTTTTCAAGAGTAGAAATTTTTCTCTCTAAACTTTTTTGTTCAAATTTTTTTAATTCTTTGATAGCTTCATAGCGTCCTAACATATTACTTAATATTGCATCAATAGCTCGACTAGTTAGATTAAATTCTTCTTTTAGTTGAGCATGAATAATATTTCTATCTTCTTGAGTGATTTTACCATTATTTATGTGGTAATTTTTAACTCTATGAAATGTTAATCTCTGAATTTTATTGAATATTTCAATATAATCAGAAATGTATTTACCAACCAACTGATTATATTCTTTATTCAATTTTAATTCAGTTGTTATCGTAAATACATTACTCATTATTTGACAACTTCTCCTTGTTCAATGTAGCTAATAAATTCTTTATATCTTCCTCTAATTCTTGTTTCACTGATTCTTCTTTATACTTTTTGAATCTTCACAATGCTTGTAAAATCATTCTCTAAGGAGTGCCTGAAGAATGTCTCAAAGCGTTCCTTTTTCCTTTCTTCATCTTCCCATTGTTGAAATTTAGTAGCAAAAATCAACAGAGCTTCTAATTCAGCAGAAACATCTGCAACCTTTTTGGATTTATCTAAGTGTGGCCATGCAGTAGAAATATTACTAAATAATTCTTTGTAACAATCTTCTAGGGTTTCTTTAACAATAATATTTTCATACTCAAAATTCTTTTTTCGCTTAGGTGGAATATAGTAAAGTCCAAGTTGAGCAAATTTAATAGCATTTTTCTGCAAAATGAAATAAATTATATATGGAATAACTTCATCAGGTGTGCCATAAATAAATTCGTGGTCAATCTGACACCCATAATAGTTACACGGCATAGCAAAGATTTTTTCGTATGGTTTTAATTTTGAGTAATCTACAATAATAGAATCTTTTTGAATAGTAAGATTAAATTCACCTTGTAGCAGATTGCTTAATTCATTTTCGATTAGTTCTTTTATAACTGGTTGATTTTGTTCAAAGGATTTTTCATAATATTCTTGTAACTTAACTTCAGTTCCAAAAGAACCTGTTACCAATTCTCTTTGGATAAAATCTTTCCATTCATTTCTATAAGTCATTAGTACTCCAATCTATTTTTCAAACTCACGAAGATAGACAACTTGGCCACCGTTTTTGAGGTCAATAACAATCAAAAACGAATCTTCACCATAATGAATATTACAGAGATAATGATTATCTTCCATAAAGAAAGCATTTGGCAACTCAACTGAAACTTCAGCATTTTTAATTCGTTCTTTTAATGACTGCGCTTCTTTTGAAGTAAAATCTTCCAAGCCCATTTTTACTGCATTTACAATGTTTTCTTCAGTTGGTTTAATGTTAATACCGTTGATAGTTAAAAATTCTCTTGCCATTGTTAAATCCTCATTTTCATTTCTTTATGATTATATTATACAACAAAAAGAATTGCTCGTCAACAACTCTTTTAATCATTTTTTAATCTTTTTAAATTTAGAAAAAGCTTTTGGATTTAAGTGAAATTCAATCTTTTCATAATCAATAGTAATATATTGAAATTCTAAGCTGTATCTAATAAGCAAATCTGATTTAATTTTCAGTAAATTATTATTTAAGAAACGAGATTTACTAACAATTGGTAATCTTACTTTCCTAGAAATCAAAATCAAACAGATTATATAAACAATAGCAAATAAAATTAAGCTAGTGTTAATAGAAATCAAATGAAATTGATTCTTTAAAATAACAATAAGCATAACTGGAATATAGAAACACCATAAGATAAATCTTGGATTTTGTGACCTAAAATATTTCCCACTTTCGTCATATTCATCTTGATAGATTTTACTTAATTCTTTTAACTGAAGTTCGATTTCTTCCAATTCTTTATCATAAGCAATGTGGTTATCAGTCATTTTGGCCTCCTATCTTTTGAGCTCTTTTTAACATCTTTAATTTTTTCATTAGATTATGATTATCTTTATTTAAAAGGATTTCTAATTTTTTACTATCAATAACTATATCTTCAAAATCCAAGTTGTAGTTATTTAATTTAGTTGTTAGTAATGATTTATTTTGTTTTAAGAAACTTTTTTTGCTAACAATTGGTAATTTAAAACGAGGTATAATATAACTAGTCGTAAGATTTACTGAAGCAATAAACAGAGAAATATCCAATATAATTAAAAGAATATTCGTAATTGCTGAAAGTGGCTGCATAAATGCTAACAAATAAAGGAATAAAAAAACAAAAATAATAGGATATAATATAGCTGTAACTGTTTTAGTAACAGTTCTCATATATAAATATTTGCCTTCTTCTTTATATTTTGTTTGAAGTTCGTTACTTATATTTTTGAGATAATTTTCAAATTCTTCTAATTCTTGATTGTCAGTAATATAATTTTTGCTCATTATCAATTCCCATTTTTATTATTATATTTATAACTAATTTCTAAATTTTTGTAATCAATATCCACATCATCAATAGTTAAATTGTAGTGGCCTAGCAATGTGCTTAGAAGAGCTTTGTTTTTCTTTAAAAATCTTTTTTTAAAGAAACTGTAATGTTTCAAATCGCTTGCTCTATTAAAAAAGAAAATAGAAGAAATGAAAGTAAAACCAAATATAAATAGAACAAAAAATATATTAGTAATTGTTGGATAAGGCTGAACGGAATCTAGCCATTCAATAAATGCAATCAAAGAAAAAGCACTAATCGAACCAATCAACAACACGAGAATAAGCTCTGTTATAGTATAAATCAGTCTGTTTTCTACTTCAAATTCAACTTGCAGGTATTTACTTGTCCTTTCAAGATGTCTTTCAAGTCGCTCTAAATCATAACTGTAAGCAATAAGGTTTTTATTCATATCAAGTATTTCCATCTTATCTTTTAGTGTTTTTAAGCCACGGCTGAGAGTAATTCAATTTGATTTCTAAATTAGTATAATCAATAACTAAATCATAAAAAGTTAAATTCAAAGAATGTAAATCAGCTTCTAAATCACGGCTATTCCTTTTTAAAAAATCCTTTAAGAAATGTTTTTTACTGACAATCGGCAATTTCGCTTTATTTAAAATGTTCTCACCATAGAGAGCAAGACCTGTAAAGAAATAAATTGTAAGGAAAAGAAAATATACAGCAAATAAAAGTGGAACAGATTTAGTAATCATCACACCTAAAAGAAGAAAAGAAACAAATACTTCTGTAATCATGAGATATGAGAGCCTCCCAACAAAGAGATACTTGCCCCTTTCTTCATAAGTTTCTTTTAAATGATTACTTAGATTTTTTAAATAACTTTCTGCTCTCTCTAGTTCTTGATTTTTAACAATATAATTCATATTTTCTATAAATCTTAATTTTAGTATTAACTGTTTCTATAGTATTATCTCTCATAGGGCTCTTTCATTTAATTAGTTTTTCTTAGTTATATTATATGATAAAGCTTTATATAAGTCAATTCCAAAATCACCGGTAAAATACTCAGTTATAAAAATACAAAATCGGCCCAAAAATACTGATAGAGAATACTCATTAAGTAATTCAAAAAAGCCCAAAAATACTTAAAGAGTAATTTCAAAGAATAGATAAAATATTCATCTATGATTTTTGTAAATCGGACTAAAAATACTCAGTAGTAGAAGTTGAAATCCAATTAAAAATACTCAGTAAAAATATGATAGGATTAGGAATATTACTCAAAATAGCTTAAAAATACTCAGTGGTTTTAATCAAAAAAAGCCCTAAAATACTGATGAAAAATAGGGCAAAATACTTAATGATTTATTTCAAAAAAGGGGTAAAATACTCAAAATCGGCCTAAAAATACTGATAAAAAGGGGTAAAATACTGTTTTTTGACATTACGCTGTTTTGCAGTTGCTGTAGTCCGTTAAGCAACAACAGTTAAAGCAATTTATAAAACAGCGCTTTCTCAGCTAATAACTATAAATAACTAATAAACAACTAAATAAATAACAAAATAAATAACCCAACTTCGCTTTTTCAAAGCTCGTTGGAATAAAAGCCTATAAAAAGTGAAATTGAGTTAGTAATTAAAAAATATTTTAGTTATAGTAAGAACTTTAAATAATGATTAGCGGCTGTAGTTCAGCAGCTATAACAGTTTTAATAGGTAGATGATAAATCATAAGGAATATAAGCAAATCGTCTTAAAGCTGCTTAAACTAGAAAAAAGAGATTATAGAAATAATCTCTTTTTATTTAGCAATATTTTTAAGAGCCACAAATAATGGATTGTTTGATGAGCACTCGCAATTTACAACAACTATTTTAATATCCGCTTACCGCATATTCTTACATACCACATATTTCACAAGTTCTTGAATATCCATTTTTCCATATAATTGAGCTAAGCTCTTTGTTGCTCCAATAATTCCTTTTGTTGTTCATTTAATATTCCCAATAAAGCTTATTAGCAGATTTAGCAATAAACCAACCAACAAGAAGCAATAGAATCAAACTAAAGATGAATGATTTGTTTTGTTCTCCCATGTACCAAATAAATGTTACAAGGGCAATTACTGCATCAAGCAATGAGTGAGCAATAGTGTGGCCCCAATTCTTTTCATGAGTTTGAATCCAATAAACCTTGAATCCAGTATATCCAATGGCAATAGCCATAGCCAATGTTGATACGATAAATGTTAGCATATTTTACTCCTCCTTTTTAGTTCCAAGTAAGCAAAGTCCAACCAAATGCTTTAGCAATTTCTTGAGCACGTTCTTCAGCATGGAATACATCATTAGCTTGGAAGCCGTAAGTAGTTTCTGTTCCTAGTGCAGTTTTAAAAGTTCCAATAATTTTCATTGTTTTTTCCTCGTTTCGTTTTTCTATATTTATATAATACAACAAATTCTTTAGGTTGTCAACACTTTTTTGAAAAATTTTTAAAAAAGTTTTAAGCTTCTACTTCATCAATTCGATAGCCCACATGAGTTAGACTACCTTTATAAACTCCATATTGTCTACTTTTTACAGTAGCACTTTCATAATAAGACTCACCTGAACGGAAGATAAATTCTTCTTTATTATCACCTTGATAAATTTTATAAGGTATATAGTATCTCAATGTTCGTTCAGATAATCTTTTACGAACTGGAGTAGAACCAGAAGAACTAATATTTAATTCATAAAGTTTATGTTCAAAATCATAATCACCATCACTGTAATTCTTTCCTTGAACAGATAAAGCATAGTGAACTAATTCATGTTTTAAGGTGTCATAAATTTCTTCCAAATCACCAACAATAAGTGCAGCTACAAGATAGGTTTTAGATAACTCAATGCTTGTAGGAAATATACTTCCAAAATAGTTTCTTGCTAAATAACGACCCATTGTACGAGTTAAACGGCCATTCATTTTAATAGGAATTTTAAGCTCCATATTGAAGTTTTCCATTAGGAAATTATTAGCAAAAGCTTTAGCTTCATTAAGAAATGCAGGCATTTCTTTTTCTTTTAATTTCTTTAATTGGTTATATTCTTTGACTGTTAATCTCTTTACTGTTTTTCTCATGATTTTATTTTTCCCCCTATTAGTTCTTTTGGTTAAATCGAGCAACCATTTCTTTAGTAACAACAACAGAAGTAGATAGTGGATTTGCTTTCGTTACAGGTTTAAATTCCATAATAATCGGTTCATTCAAGAATGACTCAATGTAGTAGCGAACAGCTTTCATTTGTTTAGAAGTAATTTTCTTGTAATCCGTAAATAATGTAATTGTGTTTCCACTTTTGGTTGTTAATTCAAACATTGTTTTAATCCTCGTTTTCATTTCTTTATAGTTATATGATACAACAAAAAATATCTTTTGTCAACAATTAAATATAAAAAAGAACTATTTTTTGAAATAGTTCTTTAAGCATGGAGTAAAACTTGTACAGAGATTGAATGAGTATAACTTCGACTATCTACTAGGAAAGGGTTTCCACTTTTTCGATTAAAAAGTCTATGCAATTCAATTTGAAGTAAAGTTTCAGATTTGTTAATAGTTAGTTCATAAGCTACATCATTATCGTTAGAGTATTCTGTTGAAGCTTCCTTATATGAGCTATAACTCAAAATATCTTGCTCTTTTAAGCTCTCTAGGATAGATTGAAATTTATGAGTCATATTAGGAGTAGCATTTAATTTAACAATTTGTTTATCGAGGAAGTTGAAGATGAAGTCATTAGTGTTTGCTTCTCCCTCATAAGCAAAATGGTCGCAAGAATCATTGTGGTTTACATTAACAATTGAGATAAAGAATTTCATATTTAGACCTTTCTATAAGCTGTTTTAAGCTGTTTTACTGTAAAGTCGATACATTTATTGAAATTACAGTTCGACTGTTTTACCGTTTCGCTAATGACGATATAACGACATTCAAAATCAGTTTTAGCGTTTGAATTTATTCTGCTTATACTGTTGATTGATGATAGTGATAATTCGCTCTGATTTTTCAGACATTCGGTTCCAAACTGTATTTGGTACTAGGTCAAAAAGTACTGTAACTGTTGGATTAAGCATTTCTTTATGATTCCAAACGAAGTCATTTAAGAATTGAGCGTAATCATGAATGAATTGCCAACGTTGTTGGAAAAGCAATTCTTTTTCCTCTTCTTTGTTACAATTAACTGCTTGTTGTGTTAGTTGTTCAAATTTCTTATTATGATTAGTAAGAGCAATTTCTAGTTCATTTCTAAGGTCTTGGGTCATAGTTATTCTCCTTTGTTTCAAATATAAAAATATTAAAATTTATTCAAATTCTAAGTAAAAATCATCATACCAGTCTGAATCGTATTTAATTCGATTTGTTTCAAAAGAATATTGAGATACTGCAGTTGAATCACATAGAATATATTCAGTGTTGTTAATAACTTTCAAAGTGTCTTTATCATCTGTTTCAAAATATTCTGATGGTAACCAAACACTTTTCACTTTTAAATTGTTAGTTAAATTCATTTTAAATATTCCTTTTTATCACATTTCTTTATTTCTTTTTTTATAGTATTATTGTACGATAATATTTCTAATTTGTCAACAGAAAAATAAAACTTTTTTAAAAAAGAGAAACTGCTAAATTAAGCAGCTTCTTCTAAATGGTATTTCTTTTTATATAGTTCTAATGCTTCTTCATTTTCTTGAGTAGTTTTACTTGGTGGAATGACTAAATTAAGAGTATCTTCAATACCATTTTCAGTTTTCTTTCTGTCTATTCCTAAGCTATAAATCTTTACTACACCAGCATTGTTGGAACGTATATTTAACTCAGCAATTTTCTTTTCAAAATCTGAATCGCCGTCATTAAATTTCTTATTTTGATACCAAAGAGCATAATGCACAAGTTCATGCTCAAGTATTGGCTGAATAATTCCAAAATCATTAAATTTTACCATAGCATATAGGAAAGGTTCGCTTAATAGGATTTGAGTAGTATTTCTTTCATCAAATAAGATTTTTTGATTTGGAGTCATATTAAGAAAAGAACCAGCTGAATAATTATTATATTCTGCTAAAAGGATTTTACTATTCCATTCTACACCGGGGAAATTCTTGTTTAGAAATTCTACAGAAAATGAATTAAGCTTGATTTTTATTTCTTTCCATTTCTCTTTTGTGAGTAGTTCTTCATCTACTTTGTAAGAAGTAATCTTTTCAACTTTGAATTTAGGTTGTGGCAATGAAGGTTCAGCAATTAAAGTAGGATTTGCTAGTTGATAATTTTTAGAATCATTGCTCAAAACAAAACTAAGAAAAAGATACAGATAAGAAGCTAAAAATATAGAGCTGCCAATTACAACGTTTTGTACATTATTAGTACCCAACAAATATAGAGCAAGTACATTTAGAAAAATTATTATAAGTTTTTTCATTTTATATTTAAGTAATCCTTTCTATCGTTTTACAATGTAATAGCTTTTAACACTCTTAAAATAAAAATATTCTTTTAAGAAAGTAAAAGCAATATATTCAAAGAAGTTTCTTTTTTCTTTGTTTTGTAATTTGTAGTATTTGGTTATAAACTTTGGATTTAGAGTTGTATTTTTGAAATGATAACATCGCCAAGGAAAGATAAGTGTAATGTTTTCTGATTTAGAGATAGAATTAGACTCATTAGTACTATTTTCTACTTTATATTCAGAAGTTCCTCTATCAGAAGCATTTGCCATAACAATCATTGGTAAACTTACTAATAAATTCAAAATAAATATACTCATTCCCAATATAAATACAATTTCAGAATTAAGATTGGCTGTCATAAGAGTAGCCAATAAAAGAATAGCATTAACCAAGATTTGAAAATTAGTGTTATCTTTATTAGGAGAGCTTAAAAATAAACTCCAATCTAATACAACCCAAAGAAGATTTAGTAATAAAAACATTAGTAATCCTTTCTATTCTTTTTCTCTTTTGAAACGAGATAAAAGCTCATCACACTCTTAAAATAGAAATATTCCTTTAATAGAGTAAAAATTAAAAATTCCAAAAAGCTTCTGCTCTTATTTTGTAGTTCATAATACTTAATAATAAATTTCTGATTGAGAGCAACTTTTGAAAAATCATATTTTCCCCAAGGGAAATTAAGCACAACATATGGCTCAGAAATGAAATTAAATTTATTATCTATTTTATAAGAAGCTGACTCTTGAGAATCAGAACTCACACCAATAAAAAGCCAAAGAAGAATATTACAGCCAATTAAAATTTGAACCCAAGCAGTGCTTAGATATGCTGGATTATAAGTAGCTTCTACTATGTTATCTATAACTATAACAATTGATGGAAGCATAAATTGAAAAGATGTAATACCTTTGTTAGGAGATTTCACCAAGAAAAGAAGAAAAACAAATGCTAATATATTAAATGTTATAACCATTGAAAAACCTTTCTAATCGTTTAGATGCCAAGCCGCACAATACAACGCATCTTTTTTAAGTGTTACCAAATCTTTCCACTTTTCTTCGACTTCTGCTGTTTTAAAACGTTCTTCTAAAATAACTGCATAATAGTTAGGCGTAGTTCGTACTTCTACTTTAAATTCACCTAATTTCTTGTTTACTTTCTTTGTTTCTTCATGAGCTAATGCTAAATCAGAAATAAATTCTTTTAACTTCTCAGCATCACAGTCAAAGTCATAAAAATATTTACTTTCTAAAGCATGCTCGGGTTGAGCTGCAATCATAGCAATTCGTGAATCTAGACTACCTAAGTTCAAATCTTGATGGTCTAGCAAGTAGTGCAAGTTAATCAAATGTAGTTTGACTTTTATAGACTCGTTAAATCAAAATTTAACTCCTCATAATGGCGCACCTGCAAGTGCCTCTACACTCTCATTAAAATAAATTGAGTGCTACTTTTATAATGTTACAAGAATTGGTTGTTTCATCAATTCTTTTGTTTTTCTTATGCCTTTATAAGCTTTATCTGAACATTTTCTCATAATATTGGCAGCCCCATTTAAATCTGCGTTCCATATGTTACCCTTACTATCTCTATATAGACCACGTTTAATTCTTCTACCAGAGAATTTATGATTATCAGATTCACCATAAATTGGTAATTCGTCTTTATCAAAGAAACTTGCTTTGGAAGTATAACTCTCTTCAGTAAAGATTACTTCAACACCTTTTAATGCTCCTTTGTATGACAATTGATGAAATAATTTTGTATGTGGAATATTAACAAAATTTTGATTGTTTCTTCGACCCATGTTAATTTCATTCTTCCAGCCAATGTTATTGCCAATAAAGATTTTTGAAATATTATTTTTCACTGCTTCATTGATAATATGAGTTGAAATTTTGTGCATTTCATAATCAATTTTGTTGTTTCTTTTAAAGGATAATTGTCTTAATCTTTTAGAGCTTCTGACATTATTAGGCAATTCTGAACGAAGTTTAGCATTAGTTTTGTTATAATATTGGTTAATACTTTTGATTGGTCTGCCATTGTATAATAACGGTCGGATTCCAATGTTATTGTATATAGAAACAATATTATTTAAACCTGGGTCAATTGAGAAATACCTAGAATTATCCTTTTTCAATTTAGGTTGTTCAACTTCATAAATCTTGAAACATTTGATTAAATCATTATTTTTATCATAAACAAATTTTATCATTTTAATATTAGGTTTAGTTGATTGGATTTTTAAATTATAACTTTGTTTACATAGAGTATAAGTATAGACCTGCTTATCTTCATCAAAGTCAATTCGCCTAGAAATCGTCAATTTTGGAAAAGTGACAATGTTATAGCCATTTTTATCTTTATATTTAGGTATTCTTTTCTTTTTGTTAGATTTATTATTAAAGAAGTTTATAAATTGCTCACCGACCTGTTTAAACACTTCTCCAGCTATATGAGATTGAAGAGCATAATAATCAGGATTATTGTTCTTTGTGAAGATAGGCCTTTGTGATTTCCAACTTCTATATAATTTGGTCTCAAAGTAATATTGTCTAACATCATAAAGACTTGCATTATAAAGATTTTTACTCAAATGACATAGCTCTTTAATTAAATCAAATCTTTCATCAGTTGAATAGATAATTTCTTTTTCTGTTAAAATCATAGTCTCACCTCCTTTTTATTAAACTTTTTAAGTTACATACATTAAATTATAACGTACATTTCTTTATAGTTATATAATACAATAAAAATAACTTTTTGTCAATATTAAAATAAAAAAAGAAAGAGAAAATTTTCCCTTTCTAGTAGATTTAAACCGAACCTAGCTCAAGGTAAATGAAATAGACTGTTTCTGATATTATATGTAAACATAACTAAGGATGGTTAATAATGACTAATTATAAAGTAGGAGAATTTGCAGAAAAAATTGGAGTGAGTGTTAGTACTTTACAAAGATGGGATAGAACCAATGTTTTAAAATCAAGAAGAACTCCCACTAATCAAAGATACTACACTGATGAAGATTTGAATAAAGTTCTGAACTTAGAAACTGAAACAAAATCTAACCGAAAAAATGTTGGATATTGTAGAGTATCAACACAAGAGCAAAAGAAGAATTTAGAAAGTCAGCAAGAATTTGTTTCAGTATATAGTTTAAGTCAAGGAGTAATATTAGATGAAATCTATACGGATATTGATAGTGGATTGAATTATAAAAGGCAAAATTGGAACAAGTTATTAAAACAAGTTGAAGCCAATGAAATAGATAAAATATATGTTACTTACAAAGATAGATTTGTTCGTTTTGGCTATGAATGGTTTGAAGAATTTTGTACTTCACATGGAGCAGAAATAATCGTTTTGAATCAAAAGCAAACGAGTTCCGAAGAAGAACTAACAGAAGATTTATTATCTATACTTCATGTATTTAGTGAAAGAAATAATGATTTGAAAAAATATAAAACTGAAATCAATAAGGAATTAAAAGAAATCAATGAGAAAAAAGGAAGTTGAAAACCTAAATCCAACTATAACAAGAACTCATAAGATTAGAATTTATCCAAACGAGCACAATCAAGAGGTTTTTCAAAAATATTATGACTATCAACGTTCTGTATGGAATAGGGCAATAGATGAAAGAAATGCTCAATATAAAATCTATAAAGAAATGAAGGCAACTGGATTATTTACGCAAAAAGAACTAAATAAGAATTACTTTCCAAATATTAACAATTTGAGAAAAATGGAAAAGTTTGATTGGGAATATAATTTCCATTCCAGAATAAGAGATGTTCAATTTGAAGCTTTATGTCAAGCTTGGGATAATTATTTCAATCCAAATATGCCTAACCATAAAAAGCCAAAATATAAGAAGAAGAAAGATGTTGAATCTCATAAGAAATTCTTTTCAAGAGATTTAAGAATAGATGGCAAATGGCTTTTCTTACCAAATTCTCGGTACTCAAAACCTGAATATAGATTTACTAAAATAAGAATGGCTGAGCCATTGAGATTTGATGGGAAAATAACAAGTTATTTCTCTGTATCAGTTAAGAACAATAAATGGTATATTACAATAACTGTTGAAACACCGCTTGAAGAAAAAGTTGTACTCTCTAAACAGTCAACTGGTATTGATGTAAATATTGGTTCTATTGATTATTTAAAGAAAGATGGTCTAATTAAAGAGTATGATAAATTTTATTTATTACCCAAATCTTTACTTAGACAATATGATAAGATTAAATATTATTCAAGACTAATTTCTAAGAAAAGAAATAAAAATCCATATTATATTCATAGTAAAAGCTATCACGAAGCGATAACCAAGTTAAACAATGCTTATACTAAAGTTTATAATATTCAAGAAGCAAATTTGAATAATATAGTTAAATATTTCTTTACAAATTACAATAGGATTGTTATTGAGGATTTAGATGTTAATTCTATGAAAATGAACAAAAGATTATGTAAATCATTACATAGAAATGCTTTTGGCCGTTTTAAACGAAAGATGATTGCCAAAGCTGAAGAGTACAATGTGGAGTTCATATTAGCTGATAGATATTTCCCTAGCACCCAAACTTGTTCTGAATGTGGTCATGTTAAAATTGGTGATGAAAAATTATTCCTATGGGGAGATAAATATGGCAATGACCACAATACTTATGTTTGTTACAATTGTGGTACTATTCAAGATAGAACTGAAAATGCTATTTTAAACTTGAACCATTATGGAAGATAATGTTAATTAAAAAATTTTAGTAATTTCATATTACTATTGAGCGAAGTGTAGGTAGCGCTTGCTCGTTAAATAAGAATGGGTGAACAATCAACCTCTGTGATTAGAGTTATTGCTTTCTTTAGAGAGAATGATTCTTGTTGGAAAGTTGGTGTTAGAATACGCATCCGAGGAAAGTGAATATAATAACAGTTTCTTATATAGTAAAACATAAATTAGAATTTCTAATTATGTTTCACTACACTTTCCACACCTGAATCTAGTTTATTGCAACAAAATAAGCTCATAAAGTCAACATTTACTTGCGATATAAAAATTAAAAAAGGAGTAAGTTAATGGCTAAATATCATATAACTCCAAGAGGCGAAGTTAAAAAGTGTAATGCTAAAGTACATTGTCGCTATGGAGATTACAACCCTCATTTTGATGACCCAGAAACAGCTCAACTCTTTGCTGATAATTGCTTTGATAGGCTTAAATTTGATAATACAATCAGAACTTTAGATACAAGCGGCTTTGATTTGAGAATGAAAAATAAAAATAGTCTACCTAGTAGAGTAAAAGATATAACTGGAGTAAAACAAAGAGGATTTGATTATGAATGTTATATGAGCGCTTGCTATGCTGAATCATTAGGATTGAGAAATGTTTTAGTTCAAGATAAGAATGGTTTATGGCATGCAATCAATCAAAAAGGTGCTATACCTGATGTTGATGAAAATAGAATGAAAGAGTTAATCGGTAATGCTAGACAAAGTTTAGAAAGTGCTTATGACATTGCTAATGAAAACAACTCAGAAAAATTCTGTCGTGCTATTTATTACAGTGACGATTCTGATTCAATGTTTATTCAAACTGGTGCTCCAGAGCTTCTTGATGCAGCTGTTGTTGAAAATGGAGAAACACAATTACTAGAGATTAAGAAAACTCACTCTAGTGGTGCTCAAACTTTTGAAAGAACTTTAGGAATTGGTCACGATAGTGCTTTTGAATTAAGAGATGAAGATTATGACACACTTCACCCAGAAATTCTAGCAGAAGTAGAGAAATTTAGAAATGACAATAGTACTAATCAATATAATCTAAAAGTTTCTAATTTTGTTGCTACTGAGCAATTCGTAATAGATTATCAAAGAAGTGGAAGCTCTGAATTTGTTTGTACAGATAAAAGAGGTAGAGCTATTTCAATAGATATGACTCGTGACCCACAAATAGTTGCAAAAGAATTAGTAAATAATGGATTTGTTACTACTCTTAAAATCAGAACTAATCTAAATACTCGTAAATTAGACAGCAATGCTATATATAGATTAAGAGAAAATAAAGAAAACCTTTATACTGGTGACTATGTACGAACTACAACTGGAGAGAGAGCTATTCCATTTGAAAATTTTGATAAATCTAAAATGACAAAAGTTAGAGGCAAAGTTAGAATTGGTGAATATATGTTACCAGTAAAATGGGATGATAAAGATAGTTATACAGGCCCTATTTCATTAGAGAAAATGGAATACTTTGCTCCAGTTATGGGTGGAGATATTAAAAAAGTTCGTGATGAAGAATATTAAAAAAGATAGCTAAATATTTAGCTATCTTTTTTAGTTAGTTTTTTAATTCGTAAGTGATTTCATTATTATTGATTGTTTTAGTGTCATTGAATTTATCATAAAATCTAATTCCATTTTTATTTTGGATAGAGCAATTCAATTTCAAAGTCTTGTTTTCTTTTAGTAAATACTCAATGACAGTTCTGCCATAATTCATTTTACGACAAACTAATAGTAATGAAATGTGTGGAATATTGATATATTAGATATACGATATTCTACATATTTTTATTTAACTTTCTGATATTATTTATATATAATATACAAGAAGAGGTAAATATGGCTTTTACAAGAGAAAATATTAAAAAAAATTATTATACAACTGGAGAAGTTGCTGATTTATTTCAAGTATCAACTAAAACTATTCAAAAATGGGATAATAAGGGTATTCTTAAATTTGAGAGAAGTCCTACTAATAGAAGAGTTCTTCCAAAAGAAACACTTATTGAATATTTGAAATCCAAAAATATGTTCTATGAAGATGAATCACTATATAAAAGAGATGTCATTTATGCTAGAGTATCAACCTATGGGCAACAAAAACAAGGTGATTTAGATAGACAGGTAGATTATATTCTATCTAATAGAACTGATTTGAAAAATGTTTTGATTTTAAAAGAAGTAAAAAGTAGCTTGGATAGCAAAAGAAAGAAACTTCTAAAACTGATAGATATGATTTTAAATGATGAAGTAAATAGAATCTTTATAACTCACAAAGGGGTCCTGACTGAATTTTGCTTTGAGTATATAGAAGCAATTTGTAATCATCATGATGTAGAAATAATTGTAATGCAATCAGAACAAGATAATAAATTAGTTGAACAAGAATTAGAAAAAGATATAAAGAGCTTATTAGCTACATTGAATAAGGAGAAATTGTCAAATAATGAGTAATGTATTTACGGTAACAACTGAATTAAAATTGAATAAAGAATATAATCAGTTGGCTAGTAAGTACATTTCTGATTATATTGAATTGTTTAATAAAATTCAAAGACTTACTTTTCATAGAATTAAAAATTACTACATAAAAAATGGTAAAATCACTCAAAAAGATAGAAATATTATTCATGCTCAACTAAAAGAAGAATTTAATCTAACAAGTCGAGCAATAGATGCAATACTAAGTAATATGTTAGGCCGTTATGAATCTATCAAAGAATTAAAAGGGTTTGAACGAAAAAGTTTAGAAAGAAAAATTACTACTCTCGAAAAAGAATTAACTAAATTAAAAGATGAAAGAACTTTACAAAGAATTAGTTTAAATAATGATTCTAAAAATTTCAATTTCACTAAATATAGAAACCTAAAAATAAAAATCTATTGGAAACAAAACAGATTAAATACTAAAAAACAAAAACTTAAAAATCTTGAAAAAGAAATTGAGACTGGAAAATATAAAGTTTGTTTTGGCACTAAGAATTTACTACAAAAAGATTATAGCAAATTCATTAAGAAAAGGGATAGTGAAATCTATTATTTAGGAAGAGCTGGAGATAATTCTTGTAACTTAAATTTTCAAGTTGAATACAACTCTAAAATAAATCAATTCTATTTTAGAATTAGAAAAGAAATTGATTTAGATAATGATAAATTTGTTTATGGTCAATTTAATTTTAATAATAAAAACTATACTAACTTATTAAAGAATCTACTTAGAACTAAAGAAAGCGCTTTAACTTATAGAATTAAGATTAAGGATAATCGAGTATTTCTTCAAATTATTTACAATTTTGAGCATAACAAAGATTTATGTGTAACTAGAGATAATTATGGTGTAATAGGAGTAGATTTTAATAAAGGTTTTTTATCAGTAAGTGAAACAGATAAATACGGTAATTTAATAAATACTTTTAATATAGATTATCAATACAGTAAAGGTAATAAAACAACAAATGATTTTCAAATTATAGCAACTCAACTAAAGGATTATTGTTTAAATACTGGAAAAGATTTAGTTATAGAGAAACTTGATTTTATTAAAAAGAAAGATAGCTTAATCAGTAAAAGAGATAAAAAATATAATGAGATGTTATCCTCACTTGCTTATTCTAAATTTGATTCTATCATAACTTCTAAATGTGCTAAAAATAGAATCTTCTTACATAAAGTTAATCCAGCATGGACGAGCTGGATTGCGAAACAAAAATATTGTCCGAAAATGAAATTAAACATACACTCTGGAGCTTCTTATGTTATTGCTCGTAGAGGTATGTTTCTAAAAGATAAAGCAAAATAACATAGTATTTCTGCTTAACCAGAATAAGACCAAGCGATTGATGTCTGGCTCTGTGTGGAAATTCAAATTAAAATAACTTTTCATTATCTTTGAAGTTGTAATTCCTCAGTGGTGAAACTTAAAAGAGAATGAAATTAAAATGTTCATCTGATTAAAGATGAAATAGTCATTGTGGTCACGGACGAAAAACAATCTTGAATTATAGAAGCTTTTCTACAATTCTTGTACCACATAGAGCTATTCCATTTGAAAATTTTGCTCCAGTTATGGGTGGCGATATTAAAAAAGTACGAGATGAAGAATACTAAAAAAGATAGCTTAATGCTATCTTTTTTTAGTTAGATTTTTAATTCATAAGTGACTTCATCATCGTTCACGGTTTTTGAATTATTAAACTTGTTATAAAAACTAATTCCGTTTTTATTGTTAATAGAGCAATTCAATTTCAAAGTTTGATTTTCTTTTAGTAAATGTTCAATGATAGAAGTACCATAATTCATTCCACGATACTCTGGTTTTATATATAGGTATCTTAAAATATGAGAATTGTACGGTGTTAAGGAATAGAACCCGATAATAGTATTGCTTTCATCAAGAATAAAATAAGAAGAATCATCAAGGATTAAATCCTCAGCATAATTCATAAATAAGTTATTGTGATAAGCTTGTAATTCATCATAGAAATCACCTAGTAAATCGTCAAGCAAAAATGTATCATCTTGCCTCGAGTAAATCTTTCTAATGTTCATAATTCTTCATCTTATAGTACGAGCTCGTAATAACCGTTATGTAGGGCATCTGATTCGTAGTGGAAATTACAATAAGTAAGCAAATCTTCGATACGTTTCTTAACAACTCTTTTATTAGTTGTTTTATGAAGCAGAAATAATTCTGTTAATTCACCATCTAAAAATGAATAGTTTAAATCCTTAGCAATTTTTTCAGCTTGCATACCTCGTAAAGCCTTTTCCCAATTGTCAGTAATATGTACTCGAGTCATAGCTGGTTGGAAGTTTTCATCAGTCAAAGTGAAAGCTTCTTTAAACAATTCTTTAATTTCTTCAATTGTTTCGAGTCGCTCTTTAGGAGTTTTGCTTTTTAGAATAACATCAAATTCATTTTGCAAATGATAAATGAAACGAGCTTCATCATCAACTTCCATAGCATTTAGTAGTAATTCAATTTCATCATCTGAGTCATTAAAATAAACTTTTGAGTAAAGACTGTATTTCTCTTTGATAAGTTCTGCTTTATCCAAGATAGCTTTTTCTTTTTGATAAGCTTCAATAATATTAGCAATAGTTCGCAAATCAGTAACGTCCATATTTTCAAAATCTTTGAATGATAAGATTGTTTCAATGTGTTTAGTTTTTTCTTCTTTTTTCATTTCTGCGATTTTCTTTGTTAAATCAATAATCATTTTTAATTCCTCTTTTCATATTTCCTTTATAGTTATATAATACAATAAAGATTTTAATTTGTCAACAATAAAATAAAAAGAAAGTAACTTTTTGTTACTTTCTTTTTTATAAATTTAAGAGCTTATTTAGATTCTCATTGTGTTTCAAAATGAAATTCATTTTTTCGTTATCTTCTATTGCTTTTGATACAGACTTTTTGAGCTGTTCGTCAAACCAAGATTGTTCTAAAGTTTTGTATTTTTCTTTTTTCATTTCTGTTTTTCTTACTTTCTTATTCATTCCAATTTTTAGTTAGAAGCTTCATAATATTTTCTTTATGTTTATGTAGAAGAACCATTTTTTCACTATCTGCGGTTTCTTCTAGTTCCTTGATTTTAAGACTTCCTACTAAGCAAATCCATTCAAGTGTTTCTTGTTCATCTTTAGTTAGTTTACTCATTAGAGGCACCTCCAAAAATCTTTGAAGTACCTAAGAAGTAAGGAGCAATCGCTTCAAATTCTTCATCGTTCATAACAATCATAGCTTTATCAATAATCATAGATTGGATAGTAACGTTGTCAGTTTTCAAATCAACTGGACATTCAGTTGCAACATAACGAACAGCTTCAGCTAAAACCCAAGGGTCAATATGATTTAGCAATTTTGTAGAGAAGCCTTGCTCTAATGCTCCATTTTCTTCAATACGTTCACGCAATTCTGCTAGTTGGATTTCTTTTTGAGTAAGTTGTTCTGCCATTTCATTTCTCCTTAATTGTTTTGATTGTTTTGTTTTCTAATTGAGCAACTAGTTTGAAATATTCATCTGCTAAATATTTATCAGTACCAACTGTTTCTCGTTTAGTTCCATCAGTAAAGACACAAGCAAAAGTTTTGATTTCATTGTTTAGTACTACATTGTTCATTGTTTATCTTCCTTTTCGTTTCTTTATAGTTATATAATACAATAAACATTTTGTTTTGTCAACAACTTTGTAAATTATTTTTTATTTTTGTTGAGTAATAAAAAAGCAGCCTCTAAATTAAGTCTGCTTTCTTTATTTACTCATTATAAAATTCAATCTTTGCAAAGTGTTTTGGGTGTAGTGTTATCATAGTTTCAGTAGGTTCAATCTGTTGTAATTGGAGGCACTGTATATTACCCACTTCTAACCAGCCCAACATATCAGTTATATGCTTGTAACTTTCCTTTACCTTTATTTCTTCCTCAAAGTAAGGATTTTTCAATATAATCTTGGTCATATTATGCTCCTATTCAAAATTGTCGGCTGCATCTAAAACAGCATCTTCATCTTCATAATAGTTATAGTTATAATCATTGCTTTCTAATCCAATGTAAACTTCAAACAGAAGATACTCAATAGATTCAAACGTTTCATCGTCAACACAAAATAAACAAACTTCGGTACCATCTTCTTGAATTGCTTTCTTTAAGAATGTTACCTTATCAAAGAGCGTTTTTAAAACTTCTTTGGCAGTTTGACTATCTTTGATAAGTGGATTTTCTTTAATCAAATATTGAAATGCTGTTTCTGGTTCTTCGTCCCAAAATCTTCCTTTAATCATATTTTTAATCCTTTCTGAAATTATAGTTCAACGTAACTTACACTAACTGGACAATTTTGTTGTTCTTCCAAAGCTTTTTCATAATTAGAGATAAAACTTTTGATTGTCTTTGGGTGGAGATTGATTTTACGATTATAGCTGTAACCAACTTCAAATGTGTAACGAGTTGCTTCAATCAATTCTTTTAATGTGCCTTCTAATGTGTAAGTACGAGTACGAGCCATGCCGTAAATATTTTTAGTAACTTGATAAATTTTTTCTTTTGCCATTTGTTTTTCCTCTTTTCATTTTTTACAATCTTATTGTATAATAACTTTTTTACTTTGTCAACAATAAAAATAAAAAAATAAAAAATATTTTTCAAATGTTAAAAACTTTAATTCTTGGATTGCTTAGACTGAATTTGAATGTCGTTATATCGTCACTAACTGTACAATAAAACTGAAAAACTGCAATTTCGATAAATGTATCGACTTTGCAGTAAAGCAGCTTAGAAACGCTTATTTTGATTTGTTCAGTGGCTTAAATTAGCTTTCTTGAATATATTCTGATTTCTCTAGCATAGTTCCAAAAGCAGCTTTTAGATTGCCACTAAATTTTAGCTCTTTATCAACATTATGGAATGTTGATAAAGAAATAAATTTCTTTTCATTATCAATATTGAGCCACAATGATTTATAACCTTTTAAATCTTCTTCGACCACTTTTAAATTTAAGGTTTCATTATCATCTTCAGTCCATTCAGATTGATACCCTAATTCCTCAATAGCTTTGAAAATCTCAATGAATTTTTCATAGCTATCGAACTCTACGAAAATCAAGTCATAAGATTTAAGATTTTTGATAACTTCTTCTTTTGTTAGTTTGTTTCCGAGATATTGTTTCATTTTTCTGTTTCCTTTTCTATTTTTAAATAAGACTAAGCACAATTTTGAAGCAATTGACTAACTTGAACAAGTTTTGATTTTCCAATCCGTTCTGAAATTGTAGCAGTGCCATGGAAATAAAGACCAACTGCACTAAGTAAAGTTGAAATATTGCTTTCTTCAATATGAGTATCAAGAAGTTGATTCCATTCTTCAATAGAACCTTCGTAAACAAATCGTTTGTTGTGGTATGGTGAGATAATTCTAATTTTCATTTTAGTAAACCTTTCTAAATTTTTTCAATTCCAATAGTTGTTTCGGACCAATTAGTAGGGTTCCAATAAGAAATTTCAAAGTAATTCTCTTTTTGGATTGTTTGATAAATTTCTTTAATCAATTGAGATTTATTTTTAACTGTTTCGTAAAAATTACCATTTAATTTCAATTTATAAAGTATTAAATGATTTAGAATGAGCCTTAAAATTTGAATACTACTTCGTTCTTCATCTTGGATTAGATATTCTTCAGGTTGACCAGAATAATCCCATGTTCCGTAATGAGCAGATTGGATTGTAACTGTAAATTTATTCATTAGCTTTCACCTTTACTCCATAAACAATTGTAGTTGTATAATGATAATATTCTTGTCTGTTTGTATTGACAGAAATAGCAATAACTTTAAACCCTTTTTCTGTAATATTCTCAATAAAATCATTAACTTCTTTATCAAGCTTCCAAGGTGTGTCAGCATAGATGATTTTTTGTTGTGGAACATGAACATCAGTTGGTATCATAATTGGCTTCATAATAAAATTCCTCTTTCTTTATTTCTACAATCATTGTACAATAAAAAACTCTCTTTGTCAACCAAAAAGATTTACAAAAAATAAAAAAGTAGCGTTGTAGCTACTTTTTTAAAATCAATTTAAAATATGCTAATATATAGAAACAAAAATATAAGCTCCTAATAGAAAATAATTCATAGTTATTCACCCTGCTCTTTATTATCAGCCTTATGAATAAAAGCTTTTAACTTTTCTACATAATTATCTGGCAATGTTAAAATTACAGAAGCTTCACGTTTTTCAATAGAATTTTTAATATAAGGACTACTTACTTCATGGGTGATGTCAATTTCTTCAATTTCTTTGTATGGGAAAGATTTCTTTACTTTAATGAAATCTATCAAATTATCAACTTCTGTATATTTCAAATTATCAGAAGTTCTGATTCCTACGGTTTTTATATTTCCACTTCTATAAATAAGCCCATTCTTAGAAATATAATAAAAGATTTTACCTGAAGAATTAGGTCTAAAAGAAATAATATAATCATCTTCTCGTTTTAATATTTCATTAGCAGTGTAATATTTTTCTGTAAGTTCAGATTTCCAATCCCAAGGGTCAGTTCCTTTTGAGCGAATAAATAAATCAAAAAGGATTTTCATATTGGCAATTCCATAAAGTAAAGTTACTAATCCAAAAATATTAAAATTATCTACTCTATGAAAGATAAAATAGTCTAAGACCATATTAAGGCCTACTGAAGCACAAAAAGACCCTAATAATGATTCAAGAACTAATGCTACATTAAACTTCCATGCTGTATGCTCGGTTTCTAATTGTACTTTATTTTTCTTCAACCAACTAATCAAAATCTTTGTAATCATTTTTTATCAACCTTTCTTTCCTAATAAGCTTATGTATTTTTCGTAAATTTCTTCATCAATGATTCGACTAGCAGAGTCAATCTTAGAAAAATCTTGAATCAATGCAAGTGTATCTTCATCTAATTTATCTTTCTTGATAGCTTTTTCTGAAATACCATCATGTGCTTTCATGTGCTGATAAATTGCTTCAATTACTTTAAAATGAGATTCACTCAAATCATCTTTGAATTTTACAAGAGCGTACATTGCCCCAACATATTGGTGGTTTGCAAACATGCTATGTGAACCATGAACTTCCACAAAATAATCATGAGCAACACCTCGTGATTGAGATGGTTTCTTAGTAATTCCTTTGCCCAAGTCATGCAATTCTGCTAAAGTAACAATTTCATCTTTTGTATAATGAATTGATTCAGCTTGAGCTTTAGCACCATCAATAGTCATTTGAATATGAGTATCAACATCTTCAGCATGATATGGTGAGTCATGTTTCATACCCTTAATCATAGAAATTTCTTCAGCAAAATCTTCAAAGTCACCAATAACTTCAATTTTATCACAATCAACACTAATACGTGGCACTTGCAAGCTTTCATACATACGGCGAATAACACTTTCTGGTACTTTTGCAAATCCACTACGTTGAGCATTTTGTTCCAAAATAGTAGCAAGAGGTTTTACTAATACAATAGCTTCAATTTCTGCATATTTCTTGAATTGTTCATAAAATCCTTTACGAAGTTTACGACTCAAGTTAGTAGCATCATAAAAAATAGTATCATATTGTTTAGATAGCAAAGCTTCTTTCATTCGCTCATGAAGTGTTTTGAAAACAACTGGAATAGCTTCAGGTGTATTACCAGCTTCCAAATCGCCAAACAATTCAATACGTAGTTCATCAGAAGATAGTACTAATGATTTTTCTGTTTTATGTTTCTCAATATAAGTTGATTTTCCAACTCCAGCAACTCCAATAAGCACTTTAATTACAGTCATGATTTCTTACCTCTTTTCTATATTTACTATTGTACAATAAGAAAAAGAACTTGTCAATAGATAAATCAAAAAAGATTAAATAAAGGAATAATATAACTATATAGAGTTTTTAAAAGGACTAGATAAATGAACAATAAAGAATTACTAAATGAGATACTACTCGAAAATTCAAATTTTGAAGAAGCTTTAAATGGAGCAGAATATACTTCACAAACAGAAGCACTTATTCAAATGTTAATGGGGAATAATGTATTCCTTAGTGGCCCGGCGGGATCCGGTAAATCTTTCGTTGTTAGAAAGTACTGCGAACTCGTAGAGTCATTTAATCCAAGAGTAAAAATTTATAAAACAAGTACTACTGGATTAAGTGCTATTAACATAGGTGGACAAACTATTCAATCATTTTCAGGTATGGGTATTTATAAGCATACTTACGAAGATTATTTAAAATTACCGGGAGTTACAGATTCTGGCTTGTATAGAGGAAGTCTATATAAAATTAGAAGTAGCCAAATCTTAATCATTGATGAAGTTTCTATGCTAAGTGCTAGAGATTTGCAATTTCTTGTAGATAGAATAAAAGACATCAAAAAGAATATTAAATACTTACAAATTATTGTATCTGGTGATTTTACTCAATTACAACCAGTTGCTACTAAAAAAGACATTGAAAATTATGGAACTGATTTAGCAGATTTCTGCTATGGAACTAAAGCTTGGGAAGAATTAAACTTCTCTCTTTGCTATTTAGATAAGATTCAAAGAACTAGTGATAGAACATTAAAAGAATTACTTGATAATATTTCATTAGGGAATGGATTATCAAAAGAAGTTGCTGACACAATCAGAACTATTCCAATCTCAACAACGAAATATAAGCCAGGTGTAGCATTATTAGTTTCAACGAACTTCCAAGTAGATAAAATCAATGAGGATAATCACAAACTAAATAAAGGTGAACTATTTACTCATGAAACTTGGTGTAATCCAAGAACACCTGAAGATAGCGAAAAATACGCTTTTAGAGAATTAAAATTACCTGAAGTTCTAAGAGTAAAACATGGTGATACTATTATGATTACTTCTAATGAATCTGCAGCTATGCCGTATTCAGTTCCATATATAAAATACACAATAGATGATAAGGAACGGTTTATCAAAACAAGTGAAGCTAAAAACTTAAAGAATGGTATGATTGGTACTTTTGAACTAATTGACCATGAACCACACTTTAAATATTTTGACTCTGATTTAAATAAAACTTTCTATTATTTGCTAAGTGAGATTTACTACACAAAAGAAGAAGTTACACCAGAGCAACTTAAGAAAAGAGAAGAATTAAAGAAAGACATTAAAGAGAATGTTTTAAGTCATTATACTAAAGATGAGCAAAAAGCTTATAAGAAGAAAACAAACAAATGGTTAGTTGCACAAATTGATTCAGAAGTAGAAGATGAATTATTAAGAGCAACTAAGAAAAGTAAATTGTCAATCATATTAGCAGAATGTACACAATATCCAATTAAGCTTGCTTATGCGATTTCAATTCATAAATCACAAGGACAAAGCTTTGATAATATTACTGTTGATTTAACTAATTGTTGGACTCCAGGGTTAGGTTATGTTGCATTATCAAGAGCAACTTCTCTCAAAGGTATTTCCTTATTAAGAAATGTTGCTAGTGGAAAAGTTCTTAATAAAAATGCTGTATTAGTAACAGATAAATCTATTGAAATTAAAAAAGATATTATGAAAAAATCAAAAGAACTTAGAAAAGCGAATTTAGATTTTTATAAGAAATTATTTAATGATGAAATTGATTTCATTGAGTTATTAAGAGAAGCTCGTCCGAGAATCTTTCCTAAACTAGATGATGAATTTCCATTCTAATCTTGCTAAATAGATTTTTAAATGTTCGTAAATCAGGCTACAATATGGCAAAGTTGTGGCTATAAATGTTCGTGAACTATGCTACATTCGTGGCTAAACACTGGCTAAATTATTCGTATTTTTAAAACTAGAAAAACACTTAGATTTTGGTCTAAGTGTTTTGTTTTTATTTGTTATCTTTAGTTATGTTGTGCATAAATATAACTTCTGAAGCTATAATATAAGGTTGTAACCATATTGATAAAATTCCCAAAGTGAAGAATGATAAAATTTCCCAACCTAAGAAGCTCAAGTGTTGAATAAACAATGCCATTTTATTTCCATTCATGTCAATTCTACTCTTTGTAATGTTTTTCATAGGACTATTCATTTTGTAATCATTAGAATGGAATATAGATAGAGAGTAAGAATAACTTTTAACTAAAGCAATAAACGCTCCAGCAAATGGAATCAATGCCCAACAGAAAATTAAAGCATTTGATACAAGGAATGTATATATATTTTCTTTAGTTAGACAGTTTAAAATGTCTTTAACTTGATTTGAAAAGCCTTCAGAAATTTCTATTTCATTTTTAACTACTTTATATAAATAGATTTGAGCGGCCAATTCATAAAATGCAGCTATAAATGCAAATATATATACTGGCAAAATATAATGCTCGGGCATCAATAGTATTGTTACAAAAATTATCAATGATAATATAAGATTAGGAATACCTATTGCTTTCCAAATCTGATTTCTTTTAATCAAAGCTTTTGCTTGCTCTTTGATTTCAATTCTTGTTTTCATATAAAAACATACCTCTGGTTTTAATATTTTTTAAGAATATCAAAGACCGTCAGAAAATAGTTTTCATTATGAAATAGCTATTTTTGAACCTGCTATAAAGTTTTGTTTTTAATTTTCTTTATATTTATAAGTGAGTTTTGGAAGTTTGTTATCTTCGGGAAGAGTGTTTAAAAATTCTTTTAATTCTTTTACTGTTTCAAATTTAGTAAAATCAATTGATTGGTCAAGAGTTGTGAATGGAGTAATATCTTTATTTTCATAATCATCATCACCGTGCATAACTTCCCATTTAAAATAACTACCTAAATCAGTTTCTATAACATATAACTTAACAATTCCAACCCAATAATCACCATATTCAAAATAAGGATAAGCTAGATGATTAAGTAACTCAATCAATTCATTTCTAGTAAGCATTGATGCTACTTTTGGTAGAGAAGTTATTGTTAAACCAGCACTTGGGTAAGTGTCATAAGCTAATACACCAGAAATAAATTTAAGATAAAGTGGTACTAATTCTTGAGTAGGATTTTCAATTTCTTCTTTAGTAATTTCATAATCTAAGTCAACTGAATCAGAAAAATTTTCAATCGGAACATTCCTTGACTCGCTATTGAATACTGCAATACTTTTGATAATTTCTGACAGTTTTTTAGGTGTTAAATATTTAAGGTTGGGATTTTGAAAATCCTTTCCATGATAGTATTCATTTCTGCCATAATCTTGTTTAAAGTTTAATTCAATTTTTGTTTTAGTAATACTCATATTTAGTAAATCCTTTCTTTTTATCAATAGTGTTCTTCTTCAAAATCTGTGTAATTTAAAATTTGTTCTGCAGTTTCTTTAATTAAATCATTTAGAGAGGTTTCATCAATGCTATATCTTCTGGCTACTAAGTAAATATTAAATTCTTCATTAGGGTCAAAATCTCTATCATCAAAGCTTTCTTCTGCTTCTGGTGTTACAATATGAGCGTCTAAACCATTATTATCTAAGGAAAGATTACACTTGACTGCATTGCTTAAAATTTTCTTATAAGACATTAAATCAAAAGTAGAATAATCAAGGGTGTTAAACTTTAATAAATATAGAACTTCTTCATAATCGTGATTATCATAACTACATTTAAAAGATACTATGGAATCTTTGTAATTGTTGTTATATTGGCTTTTTACTCTGGTATATATTAAGTTCTCGTCTAAATCTTCTAAGAATTTATAAATTGGAATAATTCTGTCTTGGAACTCAATCCATTTTTCAAGTTCATGAAGCATTGTAGCACCTGAAGTTGAAATCTCTACTGGCGAAAAATCTTCACAATAATAAATCAATGTTAACTTATTGATTGTATAATCACTTTCGATTTTAAGTTTGTGTTTGAAATGAAAATTATCAATCTTATTTTGCAAGTCTTGAACTTTGCTTATAATAAATTCTTTGTTTAAATTGTTAGCGCTATTACTTTCTTCTTCCTCTCGTATTCGATTCTCAAAATAAGCTTTGCTCTCTTCAAGTTTTGTTATTTCTTTTTTCAGAGCTTCAATTTCTTTATTCTTTTTCTCTACAATCTCATATAAGTTTTCCATTGCTTAATTCTCCTTACGAGCCATATCTTTTAGAACAAACTCTAAAATTGTTTCATTTTCTGGTACATGGTCAAAATTCCAATTAAGCCCGTCAAGTAAAGTAAATTTCTTCCAAGTATGAAGCCAATCTTCCATTCGTGACTGAATATGTTTATTGCTCCAACTTGTTTCAATATATTCTTCATCAGTCTTTCTTTCTAGGTAGATAGGGTTCCCCTCTAATTGCATAAATTCACTTAAGAACGGACCTTCATATTCATTTTGTTTTAATGATTCTTTGCTTAGCAATTTTTCTAATTTTTCAATAGTTGTTTCTTGCCAAATACAGATGGGCAATTTGGTTTCAATAGGAAAACCATCTTTAGTTTTAGTTTTCATGAGTTCTTCACCACGAAGCCGTTCTCTATTATAGAACTCAAAAAACAATTTTCCATTTCTTGTCTGAATAATATTGAGTAAAGGGCCTTCCATTCCAGCAATACCACCTAATAGATATAGACAAGTTCTATTTGTTATCTCACTAAATTTCATTTATACGCCTCAATCTTTTGTTTTGAATTTTTTTAAAGTAGAATAAATAAAGCTCAACTTATGATAAGCATCGTGCTCAAGAGTTTCATTTTCAGCAACAGTAGTTATGTTCTCTCTAATCCAATTAGCAACCCCATCACAATCATTTAACAATTTGCTTTGTTCTGCTTTGGTTAAAAGATGATTATTTCTTTCAAGAACATATAGAGCATGATTTATTTCAAAAGTAGAGAATCCGAGCTCAAATACTTTAAACAATCCATGTTCAAGAGCCATCTCTATAATTTCCTTGTTAAATTCATATTCAAATTTACTGGCAAGATTGTGAGGTTTTTTACTCAAATAAGATAATTTATTTAATTTGTTTGTGCAATCATTCAGAGTTATAGAACGAGGCTCTGCAATCAAAGAATGAAGAAACAGTCTATTAGTATCCATTTTTTATTTTACCTTTCAGTTTTCATTTGTACTATTATATAATATTTTTTAAATTTTATCAATTAAAAATTTTTATGATTGATAAATTAGCATTTTTGTTATATAATATAACTATAATGAATATGAAATAGAGGTTAGAAATGAAATTAGATGCTTATATTTTTTCTCATATTCCCCGAAAACTTAATCAAACTTATTATAGTGTCTTTGAGGATTTAGTAAATAGAAGTTTATACTTAACTTTAAAAGATTATCCTAATGATGGTATGGAGCTAAATACTTTCATATACAAAGTTACAGTAAATACAAATGAAATCTATTATATAGATAAAAATAAAGTAAAAGCTGTCAAATACAAAATTGTAGAAGAAGTTCCAATGGTGGAGTTTGTTAAAGAATCTCCATTTCCTAAAAAAGTTAAGAATGAATTATTACCTATTTTTAGTGGTGCAATATCAGAAGAAAAAGTTATGAATATTTACAACGAAATCATCACTAAAGATTACTGGAGATTGAATATTATTGAGAGCTTAAAACTTCATGGAATATTAAGCCAGAAAATTTATGAATTACCATCTCTAAAAGCAAATACTCAACACACACCTTTGGCTAAATTGTTTTCATTCTATGATAGAGAGCATGAAATTGATAAGAATGACATTGGCCTAAAGAATTGGATAGAAAGAGAATTTTTGTTTGGTTCCAAACAATTTGAAAACACTTCTGAGGAGTACCTAAATGAACTTTTAGAAAAAGAGATAATTGGAACCTGTTTTACATTAGTACGGTTAAGAAAAGTAACTCAAAATCAATTTGAAATAATACTTAATTCTACAAAAGATAAAGGCTATAAAAGAATACTTATTCAATATGCTTTATTAGCTGATTATGACATTCCACAAGAATTTCAAATAAAATACCCGTTAGAATTAGTCTTTAAATACCGTAATCTTATTTCTTCTTTGAGCGATTCACAAATAGCTAATATTCCAAGCGCTAATCATTTACTTATGATTGGCTACAAAATCAAAGATTGGAATTATGACTATTTTGATGCTAGAGAAATTATGAGAGCAAGAGAAATATTTAAAAATGACACCTACCAAGTAATTGAACCTAAAAAGTGATAAGTCCTTTAGTTTTTACTTGTTAGATTGATGAAATAAACAATTCTAAGCTGCTTTACTGCAAATCCGATACATTTATCGAAATTGCAGTTTCTCTGTTATTGAGTTTTATTAGTGACGATATAACAACATTCAAATTCAGTCTAAGCAATTCTAAAAATCAATATTTCAGACAGTTAAAACTATTTTTATTTTTTATATTTTATTATTGACAAATTAAAAGTTTTGTTGTATTATATAAATATAGAAAAAGAAAGATGAAATAACAAAAAGAAATGGAGTTTTTACTATGACAATGACTAAGAAAGATATTAAAGAAAATATTTCTATGCTTGCTCAATCACAAGGATTCTATGGACGACTTCTTAATCAAATTGAAGAAGATGAAGCTGTTCTTGATTACCTTCATGAGAAATCAATTCAAGAAGGCTGGAAAGATGCTGTAGATATGGTTATCTCTATTGAAAGTTAGGAAAGAAAAGAGAGTAAAAATGAAAGACATTATTGATAATTTTGTAAAAGCTCATAAGGATTTCAAACTTTATATTAGTTATGGTCGGATGGACGATATTGGGCTAGATTGTAAAACTATTAACACTGAAACTTATATGATTTCAACTATAGATAGAGATTTTGAATTTAGAGCAAATAATGAATTTAACAGGACATTCTTTCCAGAGTGTGAACATCTTATTTTGCTGGGCGACAATGAATATATTTCCACTCACAACGAAACAGATTTTAAAAATGATAATTTTTTATTCTTGTTTAATGTGGCAACTGGAGAATTTAAATTTTTTGGAAACCCTAATAGAGCAAAAATTCTAAAAGCTTTGACTCGATTAGACGTTATTATTAAAGGCTTTAAATATATTGATAAGTATAAGTATAAAGGAGCAGATTATTTAGATAATACTTTCAATTGGTTGAATTTTTCAATGCAAGGCCCAGATGGAAATGAACTACATTTATATAGTAAATATATTAGTGCTGGCTTCTGTATTTGTTATCCTGATACAACTTGGGAGATTGATTCTTCTATTGATAGGGATTTCGAGCGAGCTATGAAACGAGTATTGAAGCACAATAAGGAAAAATAAAAATGATTAACTTTGAAAACATTACTCATGTTGTGAATATTTTTTATTTGGGTGGAATTGCTGGTATGGAAGGCCCTATTTTAAATATTTTAAAAACAAAAGATAATAAATATTATTTTGAGCATTTTATAGACGAGCCGCTTGCAAATGCTTATCTTGTAAAAATCAAACACCCTAAAATGGAAATTCCTACTGAAGCAATTGCCCCATTACATACGATAAAGGAAACTTCATTAGAAGAAATAACAAATATTTTTAATCATAAAAATTTAACAAAGAATAAATGGTTATTGTTATCAGATTTTTTCATTCCACAAAATGAAACTATATATATGAAATTGAATGAAGATACTTATATTACTGATTACGAAAATCAAGTAAAATATTTTACAGAAAACAAGTTTAAAGAGACTTCTTATGAAAATAAATATATTAAAAAAAGATTTGAACAAGTGGTAACTACTGACTTTGATATTTTGGGTATGTTTAATTGGGCTTTTTGGAACTTGAAATCTGATTCAGATGATTATATATTGAACTATATTATTGAAAATTTAAAATAAGGAACTTATAGATATATAAAATAAAGGTGGTGCAATAACCATCTTTTTCTTTTTCAAAAAACTTTTAAATTTTTTATCTAAATATGTTGACAAAATAAAAAACTTGTTGTATTATATAAATATAGAAAAACGAAAGAGGAAACTAACAATGAAAATGAAAATTACTATTAAAACTAAACCACATCATAAATCAAAAATGACATCAGAAGAACTTCAATCACACTTGAATGAAATGCGCCGTGGTGCTTCTGTAACTAAAAATGGAAAAGGTTTCCAACGTCACCAAAAACATAAAAAACGTGAGTTCTAAAAGGAGTAACAAAAATGATTAAAGAAAATAAACCATTAAAATCAATCTTGTTTGTTAGTCGAAATAAAGATAATAAACATATTCCTAACTTTAAAGAACGAAGATATGTTCGACTAACTACTAAAACAGCTGAAGAACTTAAAAAAGATTTTGACCATTGGGCTGCTAAAGGGCCTGAGGGTGAATTTTGCCGTTTCTATATGAAAATCAATGCTCGAGACCCAGAGAAAACTAAAAAGAAACTTATTCAAGAACTAATCTTTAATGACAATTTTGACTTAGTAGCTGCTGAAGCAAAAATTGCAGGTATTGCTAATAAAAAAGAATGTGCGGCTGAGCATAAATGGCTATTTGATTTTGATGATACCGAAGATAAGCTTGAAGAGTTCATCAATGATATTAAAGATTGCGATAAAGCTTCTGTTCCACTAGAAATAGAAGTGCATAAAACTCCAAATGGGCATGCAGTTATCATCAGTCGTGGTTTTGACACCAGGGAACTTATGAAAAAATGGAGTTCTACTGTTGAACTTAAAAAAGATGAAATGCTATGTGTAGATTGGACTGGAAAGGAAAACTAAATGGAACGTAAAGGGTACGAAATGCTCAAAGGTATTTTTGAGTTAGAAAAAGATTGGAATTTATATTCCCAAGAAGAACAAAAAGAAATTGTAGCTAAAAAAGCAAAAGTTTTGCTTCATCTAGTAGAAACAAATCCACGATTAGAAGAAGCCTTAATCGGACATTTGAAACAAGAATATATTGCTTCAGTCGAGAAGAAAGCCAAAGAATACATTCTTGGTGGATTTCCTACTCTATCAAAGATGAACAACAAAACTCAAAAAGAAAAATAAACTGCTTATTATAGCAGTTTTTCTTTTTTAAAAATTTTTCAAAAAAGTTTTATCTTTCTGTTGACAAAATAAAAATCTTGTTGTATAATAATATTATAGAAATAAGAAATGAGGAAAAATAAAAATGATTGAAGTTTGGAAATATGATAAAAACCTACAAGCTGGAAAAAGTCACTATGCTATCTACACTGAACAAGAAGTTGAAGATTTGATTAAACAAGGCTTGGCAAATACTTCAGAAGAAAACATTTCTAAATATATGAGTCCTTGGTCAACTATTTATAAAGACAAAAAGGACGCTAAGGAAAATTGCCCATACAGTAAAAAACGTGGCTATGTAGTTCTTTACAAAAATCTTAAAACAGGTAAATTTACTCGTGCTTAACAATAACTCAAACTGATTTTGAGGGTCGTTATATCGCCAATGAGCCGTTCAGAATTCTATTGTTTTCCAACTTCGATAAAACTATCGAAGCTTCGAAAAGAATAGCTGAGAACAGCTCATTTTTAGTTTATAAAGATTTACTTTTTTGTTGACAAAATCAAAAATTCTTGATACAATTAAAATAAATCAAAGAAATAAAGGAGCATTATATTATGTCAAAAATTAAAGTTGTTAAATCTTATCGAGTAGGAAATGAATTGTTTAATTCTAAAGAGGAAGCAGAACATTACTTAGTTGAACAAGAGAAACTTTCTTTATTGAACAATCTCACCTACAAAGAAAGTGAGTTTCATGATACTTCTTATTATGAACATTATATTTATCAAGGTGGAGAACATGAGTACCGTATTTGTGTAGGTAGATTTACTACATTAGCTGATGCTGTAAACAATATGCAGGATTATCAAAATAGCATGGGCAAACCTGGTTCAGGATATATTGATTTTATCAAAATAACAAAGCAAGAATGTGAACAAGAATTTGTTTCGATTGAGCGAACAACTATTCTATCTGTGGATTAAATTAACATTACAATAAAATTATAAAGGAAAATTATGTCAGAACTAGAACAAAAAGCCAAAGAATTTGCTTATAAAGCTCATAAAGGAATGAAACGAAAAGGAAAAGAACTACCTTTTACTTATCATTTGGAATTAGTTAATAAAATTTTAAAAACACTAACAAATGATGATGATATTCTAGCTTCAGGTTGGCTTCATGATGTTGTTGAAGATACACCAATTACATTAGAAGAACTTAAAAAAGAATTTAATGATGAAGTTTGTTATTATGTAGAATTAGAAACTGAAGATAAGTCATTACCGTGGAAAGAACGTAAGCTAAAACAAATTCAAGAATTAAAAGAAAACAAATCTGAAGTTGTATTCATTGCCTATGCAGATAAAATTGCTAATCTTACTGAAATGGCTAACGATTATAAACTAATTAAAGATGAACTATGGAACAGATTTAATCGTGGAAAAGAAGAACAATATTGGTATTACTTAGAATTTTATAAAATTTTTAAAGCTAATAAATTGATTCCTAAAGAAAAACTAAAAGATTATGAAATGCTATTAAATAGTTTATTCCAGTAAAAGATATAACTCCTAAAAGGAGTAATTCAAAAATGGGTAAGTACCACATAAATTTAAAAGGCGAAGTTGCTATTTGTAGAGCAATGGAGCATTGCCCTTTAGGTGGAGCACATTTTGACCATCAAACAGAAGCAATAGAATATGCTGATAGAATGAATGAAGCTGTTATCAATAGTAAATTGCCTGAAGATTTAGCTAGAATGGAATATATCGAGTCAGATATTCATAAGCACAAATATATTCATGATGAAGATTATACTATGCAAGAAGCTCTGAAAAGAGGTGAATACGTTGAGAAAAGAGTAGAATACGCTAGAACAGTTGAGAAATTAGACTCTAAAAGCTTATACTATGATGAAACAATTGAAGACTACTCACCAGAAAGAAAAGCACTTCATAATAGATTACTAAGAGAAGTATTAGACAAATACAAAGATGTACCATGTGAAGCAAAAGTTTTTATGTCTGGTGGAATTTCAGGTGCTGGTAAAACTACAATCTTATCAAAAATGGGAATAGATTTCCAAAACTATGCTACTGTTTCATCAGATGATTTCAAAGAATTACTTGCTAGAGAAGGTGCAATACCTCATGTAGAAGGCTTAACTCCTATGGAAGCGTCAAGTCTTGTACATGAAGAATCTTCTCACTTGGCAGATAGATTATTACTTAACTTGGCTAATCAAAGAAAGAATTTGATTTATGACTTTACTATGAAATCTGAATCAACTACTATGACTAGAATTGGAACATTGAATAATTTTGGTTATCAAAATGAAGATATAAGAATAGTCTTTGTAGATGTGCCATTATCTGTTTCTAAAGGTAGAGCAAAAACAAGATACATGGTTGGATTAAATAATTTTGATTTAGGTGGAAGATGGGTACCGTCATTTGTGGCAGATAAACAAAAAGCTAAGACTAATAGATTTAATACTGCTAATGCTGAAACATTAGTTACAATGGGAAGCAAGTTAGAAGCAGAAGGTTTTCCAACTCCAATAGTTTACGATAACACGGATGTTTCTAAGAAAATAGATTTTAATGAATTTAGAAAGGGATATAGAGAATGAGCTTAATTAAAATTGCTGAAAAATGGAAAAACAACTTATATAAAGATGATAAAGAATTAAAGAAAGATTTAGATAAAGTTAAAATCTTTACTCCTATTACTTCTGCAACCGTTGATGAAGATTCTATCTCATTTGACGGAAGTGGAAATAGCTTTCTTGAAGTAGAAGAACTTGTTTTCAAAGATGATTCACAAAATTATCATGAATTTGTAAAACTAGTAAAGAAACTGAAATAAAAATGAAACAAAAGAGCTGTATTTTTATATGGCTCTTTTTCTTATTTTAAGCAACTCTAAGTGATTTTTAGCATGATACACATATTCTATCAAGAGTAATATAAAACTGTCTTAGCTGCTGAGTTACGGCGTCTGACGGCATTATAAAGCACAACTTACAAGTCAGAATTGCTCAAAATACAAAAGTTTGAAAAATGTCAGTTTTTCTGATAAAATAGTGATATAAAATAAATACTTTTGAAAAGGAGAATTTTATTTGAAAAAACAGACTAAAAAAGTAATTATTGGTTTATTAGCAAGTATGTCTGTATTTGGCAGTATTACATATGCTGAAGAAATCCAAACAGTTGCTGTTGACACTTTGAATTTGGTACCTAATACAAAAGTAGCAACCGAAGATGATGTCATTAAAGCAAAAGACACAATCAATAAGCTCAATCTATCTAAGGAATATAAAGAGTCTACTAAGGACTCTATTAAAGTTAAAATGCCTGAAGATGAAGTTTATAATATTGTAAAAACTGCTAAGACAGAATCAGAAAATAATTCCAAAGCTGAAAATGATAAAGCTTCTGAATTAGTAGATAAATATAATTCATCTAAGACAGAAGATAATTACAAAAAAGCAAAAGATTACATTGCTACTATTTTTGACTCATCAGAACAAAAAACTCTTTTAGAAAAGTTAGATAAATCTTACAAAGAAGAACAAAAGAGAATTGAAGAAGAGCAAAAGAAAGCTGCTGAAAAGAAAAAGAAACAAGAAGAAGAAGAAACTCAAGCTAAACATAATAACATTCAATTTGATGCTAATGGATTGTTAGTAGAAGCAACAAGTGGAAATGCTGAAAGAGTTATTAGCTTATTGCTTTCAATTCCTGGCCATGCCAATGGGGCTGCTTATCACGCACAAATTGACCCTATTATCGACCAATTATCAGCTGCAGAAGCAATCCATGTTATTCACCGAATTGAAGGTGCTGGATTTGGTCAGACTGGAGATGGTTTAGCAGGTGTTGATAGCCCAGCCACACATAGAAACTTTATTGAACGACAAGTTAATAATAGATTTGGTGGCTCTATTCACGCATTACTTAAAAAATGGGGAACTTACTCTTACGGTGGTTACTAAAATAAAAAGGAATTTAAAAATATGATTAACAAAGATTTATTTAAGAAAAACAAAAATCGAATTATGGCGGGGGGCGCTCTAATCCTTATGGTTGGAACACCAATCCTATCAATGCTTGCTTCAAATGCAAATCATTTTACTCATACACAGACTGAAACTACTACTAAAGAACCCGAAACAGAAAAATTTGATTTGGATGCTGTAGTAAAAACACAAGAAGAAGTTAAAAAAGAAGCAGATGAAGCTATTGAAAAGCTAAAAGAGCTAGATTTGACAGAAACGGAAAAGACAGATATTATTCAATCATTAAAAGAAGCAAATTCTAAAGATAGAGTTAAACAAATTCTTGATGAAGCTATTCTGAAATCTGATAATAAGAAAAAAGAAGCCGAAGATAAAAAGGCTGAAGAAGAAAAAGCTGCTAAAATCAAACCTTACTCTGATTTAGTAGAGAAAGCAGAAAAAGATAAAACAGTTGAAGCTTTCAATAAAGCTGCTACTGAAATTGCTGGTTCTGATTTGTCTGATTCTGAAAAGGAAACATTATATGCTCGTTTACGAGAATTAGAAAAACAAATTACCGAATCTGAAACTACTCAAGCTCAACCAACTTCAGCACAAACAAGTGCTACACCTGAAGCTACTTCTTATAAACCATCTGAATCATCTAATGTTGTGTTGTCAAATGGAAATACACCTGGTGATGCTGGAACATATGCAGCTAAAAGAATGGCTGAAGCTACTGGAGTAGAACAATCTACATGGGAATACATTATCGCTAGAGAAAGTAATGGTAATCCAAATGCTTATAATCCAAGTGGAGCTTCTGGTCTATTCCAAACAATGCCTTTCTGGGGAGATACTTCAACTGTAGAAGCACAAATCCAAACAGCATTAAAAGCTTATAATGCAGCTAAATCTGCTTACGGAAATGGACTTCAACCTTGGGCATTATAAAATAAAATATAAAACTAATAGGAGCAATAATTTGCTCCTTTTTATTGACTTTATAAGATTAACTTGTTACAATAAGAATATAAAATTGAAACGAGGATAAAGCAAAATGAAAGATAAAAAGATAATTACATTTAAGGAAAATTATCGTGGTGAAACTTATGTTGCTTTTGCAGAAGATAAGACTGAATTGTATGTATTTAAAAAGTTTTTGAATTGGATTTCTTGGTATTCTCATTCGTTTTCTAATTATTTTTATATTTTAAACAAAGATAACCTAACTCAGATTGTAAATGATTTTGAAACTTTTTTATCTTTAAGTGATTCATTTAAGTATTGTGAATACGGTTCCGAAGAAGACAACTTGAAAGTAGTAGCAAATTTCTATCGGGAAGATGGTCGTCTACCTACTAATTTGCACAGAGGTAGTCGAAGCAAATCAATTAGTGTGGAGCTAGAAGTAACTATCCTCTCCTTACAAGATGGTAACATTCTGCACGAAGATTTAGCACATAGACATTATTCTATGGTAATTACAAACCTAGAAGATGTACGTTATTTAGAAGATTATTAAAGGAGTAGAGTATTACTCATTTTATTTGACTTTATAAGATTTTTATATTAAAATAAAAGAAAAAGAATTTATGGAGTACTTTATGAAATATTTTGATTGCTTGATGAGGCGCATAGACAAAAAAGAATATGCCCGAATACAGCAAAGAAAAGAATTATATGAAAAAGGCTTAGGTAGAGTTTTCGTTTTCCTTGATGTTGATGGAGTACTTAATATTAGTAGAACTGATGATGATTATACTAATGTAACTTCATCTACGGTGTGGAAAATCAGAAATGAAGTTCTAGCTTGGATTAAAGAAATGAGTTATTTTATTAACGTACAATTTATTTGGCTCTCAACCTGGCAGAATGAGTGTAATGAAATCAATGAAAAGATAGGGATTGCAAACTTTCCAATTTCAAATGAATATATTAACCCTAAAGAAATGGACTCATTAACTATCAAAAAGAAACAAATCAATAAATTAAGAAGTCTATATCCATTAGCTAAAATTGTTTCCATTGATGATGATTTAATGAAGACAGAAGTTAGTTCAGATTTTCATTTACAGCCTAATTCAGATTTGGGCTTAACTCATGAAGATTTAGAAATTCTTACTAGCAAAATTAAAAAATACTTAGAATACAGAAAGGTGTATTAAAATGAAAAATGAAGATGTACGGAAGCTTGTAAGCTTCAAAGCTGTAGAAAAGATTAAACCAATTGAAAATGCTGATGCTATTGAATTAGTTTGTTTTGGCGGTTGGCAAGTTGTAGTTAAGAAAGATGAATTTAAAGTAGGAGATAAAGTTATTTACTTTGAAATTGATTCCTTTTTACCAAAAGGAATTAAACAATTTGCTTTCTTAGTTGAAAAGAGCTCTAAAAAAGCTTTAGATGCCAAAGGTAATGAAGTAGTTGGTCATGTTTTGAAAACTATTCGACTTCGTGGAGCTATCTCACAAGGATTAGTTTTAAGTCCAAAAGCCTTTGATAAGGAATTAAATACTCAAAAAGATTTAGAAGATTACTTTTATAATGAATTAGGAGTATTTAAATATGAAAAGCCTCTACCTTTAGACACAACAATTATAACTATCCTAATTTTACTCCTAAGACAGATTCTGAGCGAGTACAAAATCTTTCTGATGAAATCTTGCAAAAATTAGGTGAAAAATGTACTTGGAAAGCAACAGAAAAAGTTGATGGCACTTCTTCTACTTGGTGGAAAGATGAAGAGGGAACAATTCATGTAGCTTCTCGTAATTATGAAATTGCTATCGTTAAAGATTCTGTTCATGACCAATTGATTAAGAGATACCGATTAGATGAAATTTTAAAACCTTATGAAATCATTAAGGGTGAAATTGTTGGAGAAGGTATTCAAAACAATCCTCTTAAAATTCAAGGCAAAAGATTACTCATCTTTGAATGGATTAGTCCTTATAGGGGCTTGCCTAAGGAATTGGAAGATATTAAAGTTAAAGAATATGATTTACCATTCCCCGAAACAGTTGAAGAAGCTGTTGCTCAAGCATATGGTTTGAAATCTCTGGTTAACCCAAATGTGCAAGCAGAGGGTATTGTTTGGTGGAATAATGAAGAAGAACTCTTTGAAGAATTAGACTTCCGTCCTAATTTCAAAGCTATTAACAACAAATATTTATTAAAATAAAAAGAGCTCAATTTAGAGCTCTTATCTTTTTATTTTTTTGCTAAAAATGTTGACAAAACAAAATTTTTATTGTATTATATAAATATAAAGGAAATATGAAAAGAGGAAATAACAATGACAACATTAACTGAACTGAATGAATTACAACAAGTACAAGCACAACAAGAAAAAGTTCAAGAATTTTATTCTGGCATTGATTATTCTGATGATGAAGTTCAGTGCTATGTAACCTCAATGGTAGACCATATTTCACAAATGGAATGCTTACAAGCACTAATTGCTTTGGAAAACTTTGCTACAAGAAATGAAATTCAACTTAAAGATTTAAAAGTTGGAACAAAAGTAAAAGATACTGAACAATCCAAAATTGAAGCAACTTATCTACGAACAGACTGGATTTATGAAAACAAAGAGCGAAAAGACCGATTATGGATTGACATTAAAGAGCAAGAAGTAGTTGGCATCTATTATGACTATAAATATACTGATTAAAAAGGAGAATTAAAATGAGTTATATTGGTGAAAATTATGATAGTATTGATTTAGCAGATTTGCTAAGAGAAGAATTAGTTGGCCATAGAATTATATATATGAATGAAGAAATCATCAAGCTAGACAATGGTGTTACTTTCAATATTCAACTTAATGAAGGTTGTGGTGGCTGTTCTTCAGGTTGGTCAGAACTCGATGTCGTGAATTTTGATAAAAAATATAGCGAAGCTGCTGTTATGAATGTAGTTTATGAAAGTTACTACACAGACAAAGAAAAGAATAAGAATTATGGCCAAGATGAATTTAAAATCTTCATTTACTTGGTAAATAAAGAAGTTATTGAAATCGATGGCGATGAAGGTGTAGGTAATGGAGAATACGGCTCAGGATTTTGGATTTCAGTAACACGATAAAAAGAACTTTTCAATAAGTTCTTTTTTATTAGCAGTTTGACTTTTCACTTAATTTTGTTATAATAGTTATAAAAGACTAGTAAAGAAACAAAACGATATAGAAAAATAAAAAGGAGTTTTCCGAATGCCAAAATTTCACATTGGAAAAAGGGGTAATACGGCTGCTTGCCACGCTAAAGGAAAATGCCCTCTTGGTGGTGATGAATCTCATGGTAAAACAAGAGAAGAAGTTCAAACTATCATAGACAGCTATTACGAAACAGAAGCAGCTCTTAATCGACATCAAGAATTACCAGAATCAACAAATGCTTTTGAAACAGCTGGAAGATTAAAAGCATATAAAGAAAGACAAGAATATCTAGTTCAAAAAATCAATGGTATTGAACAACGAAATAGAAGTATTTTCTATTCTGTTCATGGAACTGCTGAAGAAATTGAAGCAGCTATTGCTAGCAATCCCGAAAGAATCTCTAATGAAAAAGCTTATCTAGCTAATAGAGAAATGGTTTTAGCTGACAGAGATGCTTACAAAGAAAAAGCATTAGCAGAAATTCAAGAAAACAATCCTTTTGGTGAAAGATTAACTATCTCTAAAGCAGGTAAACTATTTGTTAAAGACATTCAAAAAGACGAATGGCCAGCTTACAATAACATCAAAGATAAACTAAAAGAGATTGATAAAGAAGAACAAAAATATATTGACGCTAGCTATGCTTATGCTCCAAAAGATAGGCCATTCACTGATAATGAAATCAAAGAAATGCAAGCAGATTTAGAAACGCTTAAAGAGCAACCAGAACGTATTGATACTACTAAAGATAGAGAAAAATACCAAGAAGTAACTTCTCAAATTGAAAAGTACGAAAAACTTTATAAAGAACAATTATTTGAAGAACGTACTGGACATAAGTTATCTGAATTAAATCCAGTAGAAAAAGATGAATCAGATAAAGTTAGAGTTGATGAAAAAGGAAACTTTACTAATGTTTATGCTCAATCAGGTGACGAAACTTACAAAGTTCTAAATGCAAAAGTAGAAGAACGTTACTCTTATTTGGAAGTTGAAACTCTTAATGGTGATAAACAAAGACTAAGTATGACAACTAGTTGGAATTGGCGCATGAGAACAGAAAGAGAAGCCTACAATTCATTACCTAATGTTTATACAGTTGAAGATGATAAAGGAAGTTTAACTAAAGAACCAGTTACGTTTCCTAAATTTGTTTTCGATAGCTCAGATTAACAAAATAAAGAATGAGGTGTAATATATGCCATTTACTAAAAAAGCAAAACAACAATTAAAACAATTGTCATTAACTTCTGCTAATAAAAATCGCTCTAATCATTATGCTCGTAAAAAGAAAGGTAAAGTTAGAGATATTAAGAAAGCATTAGTTAATGGAAAACTTTGGCAAAGAGAAAGTGTTCGTAAAGTAATTGGTAAAACTTATCCAGTTTTAACTAATTTACACATGAAAGATAAACATTTCTTAGGTTATGTTGATAGCTTTGCTTCAAAAAAATATTTAGAAGAAATCTACGGTAAAGGCATTTACACTGCTGAAAGATATAAATGGGAAGCCAACAATTATGATTGGTATTGGACTGGTGAACGTTATGGATTAGAAAATAAAGATGAGCGCTATCAAGTTTATCAAGTAGTATATGCTTATGTTTGTAATTACAAAACTTATTATGCTACAAAAGATTTAGATTTTGATACACTAATTCTTGATGAAGATAACATTGAGAAATATTCTAAATACTTCTTAACTCCATTACCAAATAAAATGAACAAAATTAGAAAAAGAGTAAAAAATAAAGTTCCATTTGCTGAACTACAAGAAATCGTTTCTAAAGATTATGATTTATATGGTGGTATGGATAAAGAAACAGAAGGTAGAGCTCATGTTAGAGATGAATTAAGAAAAATCCTTAGAGAAGCTAATTCTGATTTAGAAGAAAAAGAGCTCGCTGAAAATACTTTATTAGCTAATCCTAAAGATTATGATTATCGAAAATACGATTATCGTTGGTAAAAAAGAAAAGAATTGCTTGAAAATAGCAATTCTTTTTTAGCGTTAAAATGAGCGATTGTGAGCTGTTTTACTGGAAAGTCGATACATTTATCGAAAATCAGTTTTAACTGTTTTAGCGTTGAGTATATGACGATATAACAACCCTCAAAATCAGTTTCAAGCATGAAAGTGAGTGGCATTTTTGCTTTTATTCTTTAGCATTGACGAGCTCTGAAAATTTTTATATAATAGTAAATAACCAAACAAGTAAGAAAGAGAGAAACAAAGTGATTATTGAGGGATATTTGTTTTCTGAAAAAGCAAGAATGATAAACAATATTTATTATGGTATTGTTGAATATGATAACAGTAATTGTATTTATTATAACATTACTGATTATGATTTTGCTCTGCTGAAATTAAACACTTTTGTGTATAAAGTAGAAGTTGATTCAAATGATGTTTATTCTTTAACACCAAGCAATGTTTCGGCCATTAAATATCGAGTAAAAGAAGAAATAAATTTTAATGAATGGATTAAAGCTGCTCAATTTACTGAAGATGAATTTGGTCAAGATAAAATCGACTGGGATTCTATTATTGATGGTTCTATGGCAAGTGATGAAGTGTTAAATATCTATAATGAAATTATGGCATTTCAACCAAGTAGTTTGTCATTTGTTCAAATCATCAAGCTCCACGCAATTTTAAATCAAGAAATATATGAACTTCCAATCTTAAAACTAAAAATGTGGAACAAAGCATATGTAAGAATTTATGAATTTTATCATAGGGCATATGCAATAGAGTATAATGTTTACATTTGTGTAAGAGAGGAATTTGTAGAGCGTGAGTCTTTATATGGGTCAAAAATTTTTGAAAATATAAGTAGTGAAGATAGTAAAATTCAGCTTTCAAGTCTTTTTCACTTGATAGAAACAAGGAAATTTACTCAGAATGAATTTGAAAAATGCTGTATGAAAAATATTTGGCGTCTAAATGATGTAGAGAAAATAGTATTTATTAGAAGTGCTTTGACAGCAAATTACAATATCCCGTCTGTACATAGAGATATATACCCAGTTGCTCAAATGCTTAAATATCCGGAATTAGTAACAAAATTAACTCGTAACAATATTGGTGACCCTAGTTGCATTTCAAGGCTACTTATGCTTGGATATAAAATAAAAGGAAAAGATTATAAAGGAAAATATATTTCTATTTTAAATGCCAGAAAAATCATGAGAAATGATGATTATAAATATATAGAAATTGAAAATTGATTAAACAAAAAGCTATCAAATTCTCTTTGATAGCTTTTTTAGCGTAATTCATCTGGGTGAATATAAATGATTTTCTTCTTTTTGGATAATCCATATTTTACAGCATTAGCAGTTCCGCCAGTCTTATCACCATTGTAAACAGCAATCAAAACTTCACACGGCTCAATCATGCCCCAGTTTCTAGCGTTAAGAATATAACCAATACTCTTCCCTGGGTTTTTATCCTCATAAGTTTTAACTTCATCAGCATATTCCATAAGTTTTAGCCAAATCTCTTTACTGTTACTATTTGGTGGCCATTTTTTATATTGTTCCATATTAGGAACATCAGCAATAAATTTAATTTTATCGGGAAATTGTTTTTTATTGTCAATAATAACTTTGGTCCAAATAGTATCAGCACCTAGTGCCATACCAGAATGTAATTCAAGATAATCATACCTAGTAAGAGCTTGTTTGACTATATTGTCTAATTTTTTATAAAGTCTTTTGTAAAATATATTGTTGTAATCATAACCAGCTAATTTAGGAGGTCTATGACCTGTAAGTGCTATTGCAAGTTTTTTCATTCGTTACAATCTCCTTGATTAAAAACTCTTAAATAACTTCATTTTCTATGATAGATAGAAGCTCAGCATATTCATCTGTAATCTTTATATTCATTTGAAATTGTTTTACTCCACAAGCTTTAGCAATTTTTAAATCTTCAATAAAATCTTTATATATTGGATTATCTACCGGTGGATTAAATTTAGGAGCATTGTATTGAAACACTGTTATAACTAAAGCTTTAGAATTGTGAGTTTTAACTTCGTTAGTTAATTCTCTAATATGTTTTTGTAATCTCTCAATTGATGGTTCTTGTTCTTTCATCAATTTTCTTAAATGGTCAGAAGCTTCAGCATAATATTCTGCCACCATTGTTTTTACTTCTATATAACCATCACTTGATTTAAAGTCAATTCTGCTCTTGCCTAATCTTTTCTCCCTTGTAATTGGGCCTTTAATATTCAAAGTATTTTGTATAGCTTCATCTTGTAAGAAATGATTGACAAAGTTATTAGATTTTACTTGATTGATACCTGCATAAGTTAATCCATTATCCAAGCTTATTGCTTCAACAGTATATTTAGTTCTCCTATTTGGATTATCACTATTGTCACTCATTAGACATGGAATATTTTTAAATTCTTTTCTAGGTATTCCAGCTATAGTACCTCCAACGGGGCAATGACATTCTACTTTAGTCCCATTCAAATTTACTATAAAAATAAATCTATTTATTCTTGATTCAATTGTTGCTTTTATAAGAGGTTTGTTAAAATAGAATCTTAAATTTTCCATTCATTACCTCATAGCTACTTCACAAATCAGAACTTCTTCACCATCATCAAATTTAAAATCATCTTTATACGGTAAGAATAAGTAAGAATCTGTACTATTATCATAATAATATTGTGCTTTCATATTGAATAGAATGGTTAAGAGTTCCGTAATTTTTTGCTTCGATTCATTTTGGATTTTAAGCTCTGAATGATTAGTAACTCCAATATTATCAAATGAGTAATTATAGATAGTAAAGCTAGAATGATGATTAACTTGATTTTTCAAGTATTCATAGGAATACTTATTGAAATCTTTTATTTTTGATAATGGAAAGTTTAAGACTGTTTTCAATGTATTTTCTTTAATTTTCATTGTACCAACCCTCTTTGAAGTTATTCTTTCCATCACTAAATCTTACAGACTCAAAATGACCTTGAACGAATTTTCTTACATAGAAATCATATTTATCCATAGGGAAGCTATCAATAGGTCTAACTACAAAACCTTCAATATCTTTTGTTAAATTAGAAGTAGCTTCTTTTACTACTTCATCAAATGTTCCAATCTTTGACAATTCTCTTACAACTGGGATTCCTAATTCTTTTGCTCTTTTCTTAGTTGTTTCCCAGTCTAAGATTAAATCATCTTCTTTAATTCCAAAAAGCATGTAATCAGATGGTAAGTTATTGTAAGGGACTGATTTTCTCCAATGAAGAAATTCTCCAAGTACTACTTCATTATCTTTTAATTTATCTTTGATTGGATAGTACCAAGCGTTAATTGGATAAGTCCATTCTTTATTGTAGTTATTTCCAGCTCTTGTAAACCAAGTTTCTTTGCCTAAAGAAATATTAGAACCATCCATTTTTTCTGTTGCAATTACTAAACCGTCATATCTATAATGGTTTTTAAAAACATCATCATCTGTACCCTTTGACCCTTTCATATGTGGGGTTCTAGGAAATTTAAAAGTCATATTTATTCTCCTTTTGTTAATCTATATATGCTAAAATTTCTTTTACACTTTCAAATGTTTGTTCATCTTCATGAGTTATTCCACTCTCTTCCGAATAGTAGCTTCTGATTACTAAAAAATATGTATCTTTATCTTTAATTTCAAAAGTTACAATTTCAGAAGCGTAGAGTTGAATCAATTCTAACTCATCTCCTAAATCATCTAATCTAGTGTATGAGATTAAGCTATTTTCTATTGCTTCTTTCAATCCTTTTATTTTGTTACTCATTTTCAATTCCTTTTTAATAAATAAAATCTAAAACTTCTTTCAAGCTATTGAATTTGCTATTGCCCTCAATAGTCATTCCAGTAACTTCTGAGTAGAGTTTCTCAATTACAATATAGCAATCGTCTTTTACTGTAATTTCATATGTAAACTCATCATGGGTCACATGATAAATTAAAACAAATTTATCTTTATAAACAGCTACATATTCATATTCTATTGAGCTGTTTTCTATTGCTTCTTTTAATTCTTTAAGTTTTTGATTCATTTTTAATTTTCCTTGCTTTTTATTTTGTTTTATTTTAAAATATATTGTAACAAAAAATTTCAAAGAGGTCAAATTCAAATGATTTTCTATCATGGAACAACAACAAATATAAAAGTAAATAAAGTTTTATTACCACCAAATGAAACTGGAGTACTTAGAGAAGATTTCAGAAAAAATTTACAAGATAAAGTCTTTGTAACTATTTCTAAGCCTTCTGCTATTAAATATGCTAAAAAAGCTGCTCAACAATTTGGTGGAGAGGGAATTGTTTATACTGTAAAACCAGATTATTATTCTTTAATCAAGAAAGGCACTGAATATATTTGTGATAAAGCATTCATAAAGGCTTTTGAGAAAATTCAAACTTCATAATAAAGCAACCATTGGGTTGCTTTTTTCTTTTGTTTGTTATATAATATAATAAAATGCTTGAAAGAGAGGAATATATTTGTTTATTGATTGCTATTTATTTTCAAATATAACTAGAAAGATAGACCATATTTATTATACAGAGTTTGATTATGGAATTAGTAGCTTTTTCTATTATGATTTGAGTGATTGTAATTTTGAAAGCGTATATCTTAACAGCTTTTTATATAAAGTTAGAATAGACTCAAGTGATGTATTTTTTGTTAATAAAACTGGCTTTAGAGCTGCCAAATTTCAAATAGTAGAAGAAGTTAATATTTTAGATTGGGCTCTAGCTTCAACTTTAAATGACAGAACAAAAACAAATTTAAAATCAATTTTTAATGGTTCTTTATCTCAAGACAAAGTGTTGAATATTTACAATAAAATCATAACAACTTCTCCCAATTCATTAACAGCCATTCAAACTTTTAAACTTCATGCTATTTTGAGTCAGAAAAAATATAAATTGCCTACTTTAATAGTTACTAATGAGAATTGGAGATATTTAAGAATTTTTGAATTTTATAGTAGGGAATATGATTTTAGTCCAAGAGCAATCCCATTTACCAAACAACTTGAAATTGAATCTTATTTGGGCTCTAAAAAGTTTGAATATGTGGAGAATGAAGATGTAGAAACCTTGATGTCAGATATGGTACGATTTTCAAAGTTAGTATTATCTAGGAAATTGACTCAACCACAATTTGAAAATTGTTGTAGAATGACAGAAATTATTCCACTTTTAATAAAAAATTATAAAAAAGATTTTGTTAGAAATGCTTTGCAAGCTAATTATGAAATTCCACATGATTCTCAATATTTATTCTTTCCCGAAATCATACTCAAGCATCCAAGTTGGGTAATGGAAATGAAAGCGAAAGATTTAGCTTATTCTTATGATAAAGATAGACTGCTTTTACTCGGTTACAAAATAAGAGACTACAACTATACTTCTTATTGGAGTTCTGAAATTGAAAAAGCTAGAGCAATTTTTAAAAATGAAAATTATCAATATATAGAGCTCAATGAATAAATTAAAGATAGAAAGATGAAACAATGCTTATTAAAGGTTATTTATTTATTGGTGTAGCAAAACAATTAAACCATACTTATTATACATTAGGACAAAATAAATGGTCAAAATTTTATTATAAATTAAGTGACGGACTTAATGATAAAAGTGAAGAAGATTTTCGATTTAGACCATTTGTTTATGAAGTAGAATTAGACCCAGAAGATATATTTAATGTTTCTTTCTACTATTTAGAAGCAATCAAATTTAAAGTAACAAGGCTTGTTAGTTTTGCTGAAATTGTGAAAGTTTCAGAACTTTCATCTAGGACTAGAAATGAATTAAACGCTATTCTTAGTGGCACTGCTGATAAAAATAAAGTAATTCAACAATATAGAAAATCATTCACAAAAGAATACTCTGGTTTGAGTAAAGTGGAACGCTATAAGTTTTTAGCTATTGTAAACCAAAAACATTATGAGCTACCTCTTATCACAATTTCTCGTTATAGACACCTTTATTATGTACGATTGTTAGAATTTTATAATCGCGCTCATAACACTTCTTTTGTCGGTTTTGCTTCAAGTGCATTAGAACGTTATAACAGAGAGAAACTTTATGGAAGTAGAGAGTTTGAAAATCTGACAGATGTTTCTATGAATGAAATTTCTAAGAATTTCAATCTTAAATTACTTTTACAAACAAGAAAATTACCACAAGAGAGATTTGAAGAGTATTGTGATTATATGTTAGAAGAAAATGAAAGCATTTCTCATGTGGACGAATGTATAGGAGCTGGATATGAAATTCTACCAAAATATAAGGAACAATTCTATCCCTATACAATTTATTCTAATACCGAGTTAGCACTAGATTCAATTGATACTGATAAAGTTCAAAGTGGAAGTCTTATTAGTGTATTTCTTTTGAGAAATGGTTATAAAATCAGAAATTTTGATTATAATGACAGAAAATTTGATTTCATTAAAAAAGCTAGAGAAATATTTTCAAAAAATGAATATAAATATATTTAAAAAGAAAGGCCCAAAATTATGCTTATTAAATGCTATCTATATTCAAATAGAACAAGGCAAATCAATCATAAATATTATTCATTATCAACCGATAGAGAAATACGCCTGTTTCTTGATTTGAATCAAGATACTGCTTATTTTGGAAAGATTGAAAATAAAGCTTTTGTTTACGAAGTAGAAGTAAAGTCAGAAGATATTATCGAGTGCACATATAGCTATTTAAGAGCAACTGCTTTTAGAATTAAGAATAGAGTTAATTTTAGGCTTGTTGTAAACGAAATGTCAGTTGTCACTCAAACGATAAATAAAATCAACTCAATTTTAGATGGGGATATTGAGGAAGAAGAATTATTTGCACTTTATAAAAAATATATTGCAAAAAGACCTGCAAGCTTAACCAATTCTGAACAAATGAAATTCCTAGCAATTTTAAATCAAACAAAATATGAATTACCTTGTTTAACTCCACATTATTTTGTTCAAATTAGACTTTTAGAGGATTGTAATATTCCATACTCATTGCCCGAATCATATAAAAGCAGTGATTGGGTAAGAGAAACTTTGCTAGGTAGTAGTTATTTTGAAAATTATAAGTTGTCTATTAAAAAATTTAAAAGTGTTAGTGAAATAAGCTTATTGATACAAACAAGAAAATTAACTCAATCCCAATTTGAGGAAATTACTCGAAATAAGCAAGAAATAGTTAAAAATACGTCTTTGGGAGAAATTGCTGTAGCAGCTGGATATAAAATACCATATAAATACAGAGAGCTATTTTATCCTTATGTAATTTATCAAAACCCAGAATTAGTGCTTGATTTGGTTGAGGAATGTGGAGAAGTTCGTACTTGTAAAGAGCTTTTATTTGATAAAGGTTATAAATTTAAAGGCTGGAAATATACAGAACAAAGGCATATATTAGCAGAACAAGCTAGAAACATCTTTGCAAACTCAGATTATAAAATCATTGAAATATAACATTTTTATTGAAAGGAGATTCTTATGTCTATCAAAGCCTATCTATTTACAAACATGGCAAGGAAAATCAATCATACTTATTACTCATTAGAGAATAACAGATTTTTATATTTCTATCATAATTTGATTGATTATCATAACGAAATCAAAAGAATTTTAATAAGACCATTTGTTTATGAAGTAGAAATTGAACCTGAAACAGTGCTTGAATGTGATTTTTTTGGTTTGGCTGCAACAGAATTTAAAATTATTAGAGAAGTAGAATTTATTGAGCTTGTGAATACTTATGAATTTTCGACTGTAACAAAAAATGAAATCAATTCTATTCTCTATGGAACTGCTGAAACACGAAAAGTAACTACTTTGTATGAACGAATCATTCAAAAATCTATATGGGGTTTATCAAAAGCAGAACAATTCAAATTCTTAGCTATTCTAAATCAAAATCATTATAAATTGCCTACTATAATTATTTCTGAATATTCTGAGATTTCCTATGCCAGGCTATTAAATCATTTTAATAAAAAATATATTGGAGCATTTACTGATTCAAGTAAACTCAACAAATTTAAAAGAGAAAATTTTTATGGGGATATGAATTTTGAGTATGGAATAGATTTACCAATGAAAGAGTTAATATGTCACACCAACTTAAAAGATTTTATAATGACTAGAAGATTATCTCAAAAACAGTTTGAGGAATATTGTGAGTACATGTACAATGAAGAAAGAACAATTTTTCATGCTTCATATGCTATAGCAGCTGGATATAAAATATTACCAAAATACAAAAAACATTTTTATCCTTACTTAATTTATTCTGACCCCGAATTAGCATTAGAAGTATTTGATAGAAACAATTATACTGTCACTGAATTTAACTATTTTTATAAAAAGAACTACAAAATCTCTAGCGCCATTGATAAATATGTGTTTCCTAATAGCAACATCAAAAACATAAAAGAAATCTTTGTTACAGAGGATAAATATAAATATATTTAAAGCAACTTGATAGTTGCTTTTTCTTTTTGTTTATTATATAATATAATAGATTGAAAGGAGCTTATTCATGATTAAAGCTTATTTATTTTCAGATATAACAAGACAAATTGACCATACTTATTATAGTTTACACGGCTCTACAACAGGCCCGTCTAAATTCTTTTACAATTTAAAGGATTATAAAGTTTCTATGCTATCACTTTTAGAACCCTTTATTTATGAAGTAGAAATATACCCAGAATCAGTTGTGGGTTGTTTTGATGATTATATTGAAGCTAGAAAATATAAAATTATAAGAAATGTAAAATTTGTTGAATATCTAAAGGAAGCAGATTTATCAGATGAAATTGCTGAAGAATTTAATGCTATTTTGAATGGAACTTACTTAGATTTGTCATTGATAGTAGAAATTCGCAAATTATTAAAGAAGAAAATTCTTAACCTTACTATATATGAAAGATTTAAATTTTTGGTAATACTAAATCAAACTAAAATAGATGTTCCACTTATTTCACTTGAAGAAAATTATCAAATTTATTATATAAAACTTTTAGAGTTTTATGGTGTTTCTTATGACTGTTCCAAATTAAATTATCATAAGAGTGAAATTGAGGAGCAAAAATATTTCGGTAATACTGAATTTGAAATACTTAATCATCAAACTGACTATATCTATGACGCTTTGTTTGATAATCGTTATTATGTTTCAAATCTCATTCGAGCAAGAAAGGTGACTCAAGAACAGTTTGAAGTATTTTGTGAAGATATAAGAATGTGTGGTTATATACCAAATTTTGGTTCTTCAGGTTTAGTATCTGGTTATAAAATACCTAATAAATATTTGAATATATTTTATCCTAATATTTCACACCTAGAATTAGAGGATATTAGCTCTTTGATAGCGAATTGGAACATAGATACAAATATAGCTATAAAATTCCTTGAAAATAATTACATGATAGAGGGATTTGACTACAGTAGTAACAAAGAATGTCAAAAGATTATTGAAGCTAAGAAAATCTTTCTTAAAGATGATTTTAAAATTATAGAAAGGAAAGAATTATGCTAATTAAAGCTTATTTATTTTCAAAGATAGCAAGGCAGATAGGACATACTTATTATAGCGTGCCTAGCGTTTTTATGGGAGCATCTAAATTCTATTACTATCTAAAGGATTATAGAGCAGAAAATCTATTACTCAATGAATCGTTTATTTATGAAATTGAAATACACCCCGAAACTATTTTTATTTGTTCAGAGAAATATTTAGAAGCAAGGAAATATAAAATTATAAGACACGTGGGCTTGATTGAATATTTAGAAGAAATTGATTTGCCAAGTAATGTAAAAAAAGAACTTAATGACATTTTTGATTGTTCTAACTCTAATCTTTCAGAAAAAGATTTTTATGATTTGTTTAATCGAAAAACTGGGTCTTTATCTCCATATGAAAAACTTAAAGTTTTAGCAATACTAAATAGAGTACAAGGCAATTTCCCTATAGTTACACTCAAAGAAACACATCAGATACATTACATTAAACTTTTGGAATTTTATAGAATCCATTATGATTATTCTGAAGCAAATATTCCAGCTAAAGATTCTGAAAGAAAAAGAATATTTGGAAATAATGAATTTGAGATAATCAACAGTCAAACTAATCAGCTTTTTGAAAGCGTTAAAAAGGATAGTCAGTATCTTTCAACCTTGGTTCTCGGTAGAAAATTAACTCAAAAACAATTTGAAGATATGTGTGATTTAGCTGCTATTATGAACATCGGATTTGGAAGATTTTTTGTTTCTGCTATTATTTCAGGTTATAAAATTCAACCTCAACATGAGAAATTATTCTATCCCTTTATAATCTATCATAATTCCGAAAAAATTGAAAGCTGGATAAAAAATAAAATTAGAATAGGCGATTTAGAAAAGCAAATTGCACTAGAAAATAATTATATGATAGATGGTGTTAGATATTGGAATAGTTACCATCGAAAGGTTTATGAAACTAAAAAAATCTTTCTTAAAGAAGGCTTTAAAGTTATAGAAAGGAATTAACTATGCTAATTACATGCTACGTATTTTCAGACAGAACTTTACAAGTAGGGCATACTTATTATTCAGTACATTTCTCTACCACCCCCTTACATTTAAACTTGGGAGATTATAAAAACTCTCATTGCTTGTATATACCATTTGTTTATGAAGTAGAAGTTAATTCTGATGATGTATTTGGTATTAGTAAGCGTTTTGTTACATCAAGAGCTTATAAAATAAAAAGAAAAATAGAGCCACGAAAGATTTTTAAAAACATAAATCTTTCTGAATTAGAGAAAAAAGAATTGGAAGCTATTTTTAAAGGTGATGTCACTGACGATGATATGTACAAAGATTATTGTTTACCAATGAAAAAAGCTCCTTATGAATTGACAGAATGTGAGCATAGAAAGATTCTAGCATATATGTCTTATAAATATGACTTGTCAATAGTTGAAATTAAAGATGAAGAGCAACTTGAATACATTAAACTTCTTGAATATTACAAAAGACAATATTCTATTTCAGAATTTAGCACTTTTGATAAAACTAGCTCTAAATGTGAACAACAAAAACTTAAAGGAACACGGAAATTTGAAGTTATTTCCAACAGAACTCCATCAGAATTGGTTTATAACGTTTGGCTAAATGATTACATAATGTCTCGGCAATTAACACAATCTCAATTCAATCAATTATGTGATTACATTAAAACAGAAAAGTTGAGCGTCTTATTAGGTGTTATTAGCAATTCAATAAAAGCCGGATATGAAATATTGCCAGAATATAGAGAATTATTTTTCCCTTATGTGCTTTATCATCATGTTTCAACAGGGGATTTAGATTTATTGACTAAAAAAGAAAAATTACCTGAGACAGTGATAATTCTTTTTCATTGTGGTTATAAAATAAAAAATTATGACTACAACAGTATGGAGAATTACAATAAGGCTGTAGTAGAGGCTAAAACTATTTTTCAAAATGGATTTAAATATATAGAATAAGCAAGTCTAAGCTGTTTTACTGCAATTTCGATAAATGTATCGACTTTGCAGTTTTTCAGTTTTGCTGTGCAGTTAATGACGATATAACGATATTCAAAATCAGTTTGAGCAATATAAATTTTTCAAAAATAACAACAAAAATATTTGACAAATTAAGTGCTATATAATATAATAGAATTATCAAAAGAAAGCGAGGATAAAAATGACTACTGAAGAATTGCTGGCAGAAGCAAGAGATTATTTTGCTCAATTACAAAGACCTGCTGAAGAACTCGAAGTCCAAAGAACTTCTGATTACATTTTATTCCAACAAGAAGATAAAGATAATTTAGATAAAAATGGTAAACGAGTATTACTATTAGACTTGTACAATGGAAAGAAATCTGCTTTTGTTCTTATTCCAAATATGAATCAAAATCGATTTGAATTGGCTCGTATTAAAGAAACTTCTGCTGTTCGATTACTTGCAAAAGACACAAAAAATACAGTTAAGGAATTTGCTTCTCATAAAGATTTCTTCCCTAATTTAACTTTGGAACAACAAGGAGAAATTACTGGAGCAATCGTAAAAATGAAAGACGGTACTTATGCAACAATTACAGAAAAATTGGAGGTGATTAAGTAATGCTTAAGATTAAAGAAGGCCGAAAATATTATATTGTACTTGGTGCTGGTGGAACGGGTTCTTGGCTTGCACAATTCCTATCTAAAATTGAAGTACCTGTCTATTTAATTGATGGTGATGTGGTAGAGCCTAAAAATGTATTAAGACAAAATTTTGTTAATTCAGAAGTAAATATGAGCAAAGCAGAAATTGCTAAAAAATGGGATTTTGCTTATGTACCTGAATTTTTAACTGATACTTCTATTATTGATGAAATTATTGCTCAAGAAGAAGGCACTCCAGTTCTTGTTGGTTGCTTAGACAATAATGCTACTCGTAAAATTGCTCAAGATGTATTTTACAATCCTAATTATAAAGATGTATTGTGGCTAGATGGTGGAAATGCTGAACGCCATGGCCAAGCTTATGTTGCAGCTAAATATGACAATGAAGTCATTTATGAAAGCCCTATTGCTCTTGACGAAGCTTTCCAAAACTTCGAAGGTGACGAACGCAGGCCAGACCAGATTTCATGCGCTGAACAATCTGAGTCAGCGCCTCAAAATGTGACCGCCAATGTAACAAGTGCTACTCTATTATTTAATTTAATTAACTTGATTGAAGAAAATGCTATGTTACTTGGAAATAAATTCATGTTCCATACAAAGTTGTGTAGCATGACTGCTGTAGAAATTGTTTGATTTTAAAAAGTAAATATGATACAATTAAATCATAAAGAATGAAAGGAGTTATTATCATGTCTTTTGATACTAGCAAGATTGAATTTGTTCAATATAAAGGTAAGAAATTCCCTTTGAACGGGGCAGATTTTAATGAAGTTCTTGAATTGCTGGAAATTCCAAAAACAGCAAAAGTTGAAATTGTTGGTAACGCTGTCATTGTTACTCGAAAAAGATAATAAAAATAGTTGACAGATACTAAATCGCTTGTTATAATATAACTATAAAATAAAAAATAAAATTTTGAAAGGAGCTATTTATTATGGCTACAAATCCTTATGCAAACGTTACTGAAATCGTGTTCCAAAACAACCGTTTCCCATTGAATGGTGCTTCAGTTGAAGAAGTACTATCACTATTGAATGTACCTGAAAATGCTGACTTGGAAGTGGTAGGAGCTGCTCTCCTAATTACAGAAAAATCTGGTACAAAAGGTGCTGATGAAGTTAATCAAGACTTGGCTGCTCGTTTGGCTGAAACATTCGGTGCAGAAACAATCAAAGGTGCTCGTATGAAACTCCACCGTGCTTCAAATGGTAAATGGGTACCAAAAATTCCTGGTTTCACTCTTGATGAAGTTGCTTACTTGATTGATAAAGATGTTGAACTTGCTGAAGAAATGACTGATGAACAAGTTGAAATTGCTCGTCAAGCCCTAGAAGCTCGTGATGCAGAAATCCAAGCAGAAAAAGAAGCTGCAGCTCAACGTGAAGTTGATGAAATCCTTGCTGATTCAGGTCTAAACTTCACTTATGACCAATTGGTTTGTTTGCAAAAAGCACTAGATGCAGTAAAACGCTAAAAACTTTAACAAAAAGAAAATCACACTTCGGTGTGATTTTTTGTTTTTATAGCATTTTATTATTGACAAATTCTAAGTTATTTGATAGAATATATAATATAACAAGAAAGGGGAAATACAATGAGTATTTTAGAATTAGATTCTAGTCAATATGTAAAGCAAGGTCGAATTCTCAAGAAGTTTGACTCAGCATTGCTTGATTCATATATGGACGGAAGACAAACTGAATATAGTATTAACTTGTCAGAATTAGATGACCAAATTTCTGACGGTATCGTTTATGCTGACCATGAGGGGAAAATGATTTATAAATTTGGTGCTAAGAAAATTCTTCAAACAGCAATTACAAATGGATTAACTATTACAGGTTTGGCTTCTGAATTTAAAATGAAGCATTATTCATTTTGGGTGCCTGATTTATATTTTATCTCGTATTCTAGTTTTAATCCGAATAGTGATTTGTATATAGCATACCGTTCAAAAGATGCAAAGAAAATTTGTTTAACAAATATTTGGTCTGGCAGCGGCAATGTCGATTTTTATTCTCCTAATGGGGGCCGATTAGTTTACAACAGACTCTGTAAGGGTAGAATGATGGACGACATTGGTACAGATGATTATGAAGCTTGGAAAAGAAGTCCTGTCAATCGTGCAAGTAATTTTGTGAATAAATTTATCAGTGCACGTGGTAATTCAGATTTGGACTTTATTAGTAATCCAATACGAAGTAATGTTGCAAACAATATTAAAGGATATGCTGAATTTCTTGCTTCAATCACAAAAGAACAAGAAAATGTAAACACTTATGAAGAGTTCATTGAATGGACTAAAAATACAAATTGGCTTAAATAAAAGAAAGTGAGAAAATAAAAATGGAACTAGTAGAACTTTATTCATCAAAACAATTTAAAGAAAAATCCGACCGTGGTATGATTAAAACAGTTATCATGGGAAAAGATGGTATCTATGAGGAACAAAATTCTTGGCTAGGTACCTCTCTAAAGAAAGTTAATGATTATGGAGTGGTGACATTCCCCGAAATTACTGAATATGTAAAAGTAAAAGAACAAACTTTTGAAAAAATCCCAGCAATCGCAATTAAGACAGTAATGAAATGGTACAAAGACATTACTGATAAAAATGGAGAAGAAGCACAAGTAAACTTTTATCTTAAAAGTCGTAAATTGGGTGGAGCTCCCGAAGATGGCATCTACAAACTAACTTATACTGAAAAAGATGAAGTTGGTCTTGAAACAGAAAAAACAGTTAAATTAGAGGATATTCAAGGTCTTAACTTTTGGAGTGATGATGTATTTTCATACACACCAAAACAACGTAATTCTGGCGGACAAACAAGTACAGATGACCCAATCTATACTGCTCTAAATCAACAATATGGAATGTATTTAGAAACACACTCACATAACAGTATGCCTGCCTTTTGCTCAGGTACTGACTATGCAAATTCTCAAAATGATGGTGTTCAATTAGTATTTGGTAAATTTAAAAGTTCTCATATTGAAATGTATAACTGGATTACGGTGAGCCAAAAATTGAAAGAGGGCTTCGCTCCTCAAATCTTGGAAAAATTCGTAGATTTTCCAACTTATACTGTAAATGAAACTGAAAAGAAATTAAACTTTGATTTTTCTGTACTTGACGGTGTTGATGAATCAATTCTTGAAGTATGGGATAAACAAGTAATCAAACCAAAACCTATTGTACGCCAATCATCTACAAATTATGGTTACGGGTATGGAACAACTATTTGGACTAAGAATGGCTCTAACCGTTCTAATTGGGCACCAAAACACAGTTCTACTGTATCATCATATAAATCTACTCCTACTAAGATTGAAGACGCTTCTGCTTCAGCAATTCTTACTTTGGTATATATGTATGGCCCAGATGTACAAGAAGTAATTGAAACATTAGTAAATCTTTACAAATCAGGTATTCTAAACAGTACTTATGTTCGTCAATCTGAAAAAGAGATTGAAGATGAAATTGTTACTCTTGTTTCTGATGCTATTGATAACATTTTTTAAAACCTAAAACTTTGAAAAAGTTATCCAATTTCGGATAACTTTTTCTTGATTTTTAAACTATTATATTATATAATAGAACTATCAAAAGAAAGGTAGGATAATATGCAAAAACGATTAGAAACAAAAATTGTAAATGCAGCTAGAATGTTAAATAGTAGAATCAAAGAAGAATCTTCTCTAGTAAATTTAAGTAATTTATTTTCGGGGTCAGAAGAATTTGATTATGTTGCAGCTGCAAAATTAGGAGTCCTTGATACATATAAAACGATTCTTGAAACAGGTGTAATTGAAAAGTCTGTTGATACTCATTATTCAGGCAGTATTTTAGGTAGAATTGCTGGTGATTATGCTATTGAAAAATTAGTCAATCTTGAATTTGCTGAAATGTTTTCAGAAGATGTTTTTGAACTAATCGAGCTTAATGATGAAAATTATTTGAAGTTTAATCCAAGAAATTCTGATAATGTTAGAAAGATTGACCTTATTACTTGGCTTCGTACTCAACCTAATTTTTATAAAGATGGTGCAATTTATGGATTGTCAGTAAAAGTAAATGGAGCTAATTATCAAGCAAGAATTAAATTTTAAGGGGGAGCAAAATGAACGAATTTAAAAAACATTTATTCAAATTGAATGAAATTAAGTTCTCTGATTATAACTTGGATTATGTTAGAAATAACAATAATGAAGAAGATGGCTTAATTGTTGTAGTAACAAACAACTTCGAAAAAGGTTTTGCTTTCAAAACTTATAATCGTGTTGCTAATAAAAATAATTATGTTGTTATTGAAGAAGATACTGACTTAGAACGTATTGTAAAACAAATCTTAGGAGAAAACAATTTCTGTAATCTTCCAAGTTTAAGACAATTTCATAATAACCAACTTTGTCGCTATCTTGGAATTGTAGAATTTTCTAATTATTCTAGTAATGAATTTACTCATCTTAAAACTTATATTAAACACAATTTTGAAGAAACGGAAGATGAAGTAAAACATTATGAAGTATTTGATAAAAATATTGTAATTGTACCAACTGAGTTTTACAGCTTAGTTAAAGAAAAAGTTATGCCTGTCGCTTAGAAAGGGGAATAAAATATGTTTTTAAATAATTTCTTAATTCCCCTCAATAATGAATGTCGGGAATTTAATCAAGCTAATAATGTAGCACTTGATGTTGCAGAAGTAAACATTGACTTTGAATCAGACCGATTCAAAGCTTTAGACCGAATCTTTGATTGGAGTACAGAACGAGGAAAGGAAATGATTCAGCGATTATACGTTGAATAAAAATAAATATGGAAAACAATAAAGAATTAGTAAAACTATTAAATAAAATTTCACAAATTTTGGGGAGTGAAGATGAGCGATTCACAAATCTACTTAATCAACTAAAAACTTCAATCAATCCTACAAACATTGCTCGTGAAGCAGAATCACTAGCAATGAAACTTATTGAAGAACGTTATGGTAAATTGCCAGAAATTACTAAAATTCAAATTGGAGATAATAAACCTAAAGAGATTAAAGGTTTGACTCATTCTGCTTTTCAATCTATCCTTACTTTGCTTGCAAATGGAGAAAATGTTTTATTAAACGGCCCGTCAGGTACTGGTAAGAATGTCCTTGGTAATCAAATTGCTGAAGCACTCGGATTGGAATTTTACTGTACGCCTGCTATTCGTCAAGAATATAAATTGAGTGGGTTCATTGATGCAAACGGGAACTTTGTTGAAACTCCTTTCTATAAAGCTTGGACGAATGGTGGAGTTTACTTATTTGATGAAATGGATGCTTCAGACGCTACTGTTATTCTTAACATTAACTCTGCTCTAGCAAATGGTTATTATGAATTTCCTATCGGATTGAAAAAGAAACATAAAGACTTTTATATTCTAGGTGCAGGTAATACTTTAGGAAATGGTGGAGACCGTATTTATACTGCCCGTGAAGAACTTGACGCTTCAACGATTGACCGTTTTGCAGTTGTTCCATTTGGTTATGATGAAAAACTAGAACGTGAAATTGCTGGAGATAATAAGATTTATGAATTTGTTACAGCAGTTAGAAAAGCAGTTGAAGATACTGGATTGCGTTATGTTGTATCTATGCGAGCAACAAAGAGCCTAGCCCAATTGTATGGGAAAATGGATATTGAAGAACTTGTAAAATATGTTGTATGTAAGAATATGCGCCAAGCGGATATTAAAACAGTCGTTGTAAATTGCAAGTGCTCATCAAACAATCCATTATTTGTAGCTCTAAAAAATATTGCTAAATAAAAAGAGATTATTTCTATAATCTCTTTTTTCTAATTTAAGCAGCTTTAAGAAGATTTACTTATATTTCTTAGGATTTATCATTTATCTATTAAAACTGTTATAGCTGCTGAACTACAGTCACTAATCATTATTTAAAGTTCTTACTATAACTAAAATATTTTTTAATTACTAACCCAACTTTACTTTTTATAGACTTTTATTCCAACAAGCTTTGAAAAAGCGAAGTTGGGTTTTTTATTAAGTTATTTATTTAGTTGTTTATTAGTTATTTATAGTTATTAGCTGGAAAAGCGCTGTTTTAGAAATTGCTTTAACTGTTGTTACTCAACGGCTTACAGCAACTGCAAAACAGCGTAATGTCAAAAAACAGTATTTTACCCCTTTTTGTCAGTATTTTAGGGCCGAAATTGAGTATTTTATGGCTTTTTTTGAGTATTTTTGGGCCGATTTTGAGTATTTTACCCCCGATTTTAAATTTAATCATTGAGTATTTTGTCCTATTTTTCATCAGTATTTTTGGTTGTTTTTTATTTTGAAATACTGAGTATTTTTAGGCTTTTTTGAGCAATGTTCCTTTTCTCATTATGTTTAAGCTGAGTATTTTTAGGCCGATTTACTGCAAATCAAGATGAGTATTTTACATGCTTTTTAAAGTTGCTCTATGAGTATTTTATGGCTTTTTTTTTGAATTACTTAATGAGTATTTTTCATCAGTATTTTTGGGCCGATTTTGGATTTTTATGACTGAGTATTTTACCGGTGATTTTGGAATTGACTTATATAAAGCTTTATCATATAATAGAACTAAGAAAAACTAATTAAATGAAAGAGCGAATTATGAAAGATAATAATATTATAGAAACAGTAAATACTAAAATTAAGATTTATAGCAAAGAAGAATTTGAAAATGTAATTAAAGGTAAAAGATTTAATAATCGTAATAATCAATCTCAAGTTGCTTCCCCCGAATTTGCAGGTACTGAATCTCTTGAAGAAGCAGAAAAACTTCGTACAAATGGAGATATGGATAGCTACCGCCAAATTCAATACTTTGTAAATAAATTTATCTCATATACTAAATTTAATAAAAAGATTTCTAAAAATAAAGAAGATGTAGTAGGATTTGCACCTAATGTTTCAGCAACTCTTATGGGAGTACCTAAAAATATGTTTAATCGTGAAGAACGCAAACTTCCCATGAAAGAAATTTCTATTGCAATTTCACCTACATTCAACTCTAAATATACTACACAAGAAATTGTCACATTCGGAACAGTGATGATTAGCTTGCTTGATAAATTGGAAAATGAAAATATTAAAGTTAATCTTTTTACTTTATTTAATATGGGTGTTGATTCAGAAGTAGTAAAAGTTAGACATAAAAAAGAAAGACATTATTATTCACCTGTAACTCAAGCAAAAGCAACTGCTTATGACATTGGTAGATTATTAAGAATGACTGACAAAAGAATTGCTCGTTATAAAGACGTAGTAAAAACTTATTATGAAACATTTAAACCAACTGATGAAAAAGATTTCAATACAGAGGGATTTCTTTACCAATTGAAAAAAGCTTCAGACCCATTGAATACATTTGATTGTGCTTATTATATTGTAAACCCATCATTCTTACGCAGACATTGCTTGAAGATTTTAGAGTCAGACCCATTCTTTACTGATGTTACTTTTGATAATTATGGAGTTGCATCTCTTAAAAGTTCTGCTATGGCTGAACAAGCTATTAAAAAGAAATATAAAGATGTAGCATTTTTCTCAGTTTGGAATAGTGATTTTACTGACCCAGATTTAATCGAGGAATATATTGAAGCTGCTTATGCTCGTCTAAATAAAGAATTTCCCGACATTTTTAAACGTAAACAAAAAGAACGCTAAAATTGTAAAAATGAAATTTCAATAAATGTATATTATTTATCAACTGAAATATAACTTCTGATATTATATGTATAAATATGTTACAAGGAGATGTAATATGAAACTTTCCACATATGCTAAAGAAATGGGCATTACAAGACATACAGCAACCCGTTGGTTCCATGAAGACAGAATCCCTGGTGCTTATCAACTTGATACGGGAACTATTATTGTTCCCAATGACATTTTTGAAAAGAATAAAATCGATAATGGTCGAACTATTATTTATACACGAGTATCAAGTTCTGAACAAAGAGTAACGAATTTAGAAAAACAAGTTCAACGTTTGATTGATTTTTCAATAGCAAATGGTTGGCAGATTGATGAAGTAATAAAAGAAGTTGGTTCTGGCCTAGATGATGAAAGACCAAAATTAGTAAATCTTTTAATGTCAGATGAACCAATTAGAAGAATTGTAGTTGAAAATAAAGATAGATTAGCTTGCTCTGGTTTTAATTACTTAGAAATTCTTGCCAATAAACAAAATTTTGAAATTGTAGTTGTAAATAAAGCAGAAAATGACAAAGAGGAATTAACTAATGAATCTAACAGAAACTCATCAGATTAGACCTAATCATAAATTATACTCTATCTGTGATGAACTCTGTTTCAAAAGCAAAAATCTATATAATGCAGCTCTTTTTGAATTTAGACAATCCTTTTTTGATAAAGAACTAGATACTTTAACTTGGCAAAACATAAATAGAATTTTCAATCAAAGTAATCAATTTGATTATAGAGAATTGCCATCAAAAGTTTCTAATACTGTTTTGAAAAAATTAGGGAACAATATTTCTTCTTTTTGGAGTTTAGTTAAGAAGTCTGATTATAATAAAAAAGTTAGACTTCCTAAGTATTTACATAAAACAGATGGCAGATTTATTGTTGAGTTCAATAAACAAAACTTTTCAAATAAAAGAGATGAAAACAATAATTTAATTATCTGCAAATCAAATCTAAATTTAAAAATTCCAACAAAAGTAGAAAAGCCTCAACAGGTAAGAATTATTCCAAAAGTTGGCTGTTATGTAATAGAAGTTGTTTATGAAATAAAAGAAAACAGATTGAAACAAAATCAAAGAGTAGCAGCTATTGATTTGGGTTTAAACAACCTTGCTGCTGTTGTTACAAATGATGGTGACAATCCCATTCTAATTTCAGGTAGAAAAATTAAATCTATCAACCAATATTATAATAAAATGACTTCCAAAAAGAAAGCTCTGTTACCTTACAATGTTTTTACTTCGAAGTCTCTTGACCGTCTCTGGCTAAAAAGAAATAATAAAATCTCTTATGAGATTCATAAAGTTACGAAATTTTTAGCAAATTATTTTGACGAGAGAGATGTAAGTAAAGTAGTTATTGGTAATAACAGTGGTTGGAAGAATGGTATCAATCTTGGAAAAAGAAACAACCAAAATTTTGTAAATATTCCTTATACAAAATTCATCAATCAATTAACCTATAAATGTGAGTTATTAGGTATAACAGTCATTGTAAGAGAAGAAAGTTACACTTCCAAAGCTTCATTCTTAGATTATGATGAAATACCTAATTACAAAGATGAAGTAATCCCCAAATTCTCTGGTAAGAGAATTAGAAGAGGAGCTTATAGAAGTAAGACAAGAATAATCAATGCTGATGTAAATGGTGCTTATAACACTATGGTTAAAGAAGATTCCAATTATATTATTGGTAATCGTGAACAATTGGGATTTAATCCAATTTTAATTAAATTGTAAAAGTAATCTGCAACAATCTTTATATTAAATAAAGTGAGTGGATAATGGTTGTTGTAGGGCAACCTTGAGACGGGGTTTAGCTTGTCCTAAATATTAAAAATAACATTTAAGATATTTTTAATACCTATCGACTCTTCATAAAAACAGCTTTAGCGTTTCACTAATGACGATATAACAACCCTTAAAACAAGTTACACTATATAGAAAAGGAGAAAAATTTTGGCTAGGTATTATGTAACAACTGATAAGAAATTTATTAAGGAATTTGATTCTCAATCAAGAGAGCTAATTATTTCTTCTACTCAATTACTTTGGAAAGATACTTCATTAGTAAGTTATAAAGTAGAGGGAATGGAAGATTATAAGAAATTAGCAGAAGTAAAAGAAGATTATTTTTATTTCTTAGTAGCAAGAGAATTAGCTAGAAATGTTTATACAATGAAACAATTCTTAATGATTGATGAATTAGCTACTCGAGTAAATGAATTGGGAACAAAAACTATTGCTTATTTAAATTCTATGTTAGAGGATACTGAACTAAAATATTCACAATTAGAATTAGTGTTTAGTAAAAATATTATGGATTGTTTAATGAGCTTAGACCCTCCAATTCATGGTGATTACTTGTACTTTATTGAATTAACAAAAAATAATGATAAAGCTCGTGAAATTATGACTAATAAACTAGAATTAGCTTTGGAATACTCTTTTATTAACAATAATTCCTTAGAAGAAGTTGAATTATGGAACGAAGCTTTGAGAGTACTTTATGAATAAACCGATAACAATAGCAACACTAAAATCTTTTAAACGAGCATTAGAAGTAACTCATAGATATTCCTACCAAGATTTACCTATGATTTACCGAAGAATACTTGAACAAGGTCATTATGTCAATATTTATAAAGCAGAATTAACAGAAGAAGAATTATCTGTTATTCTTTATGCAGCTGATAACTTAATGTTTTTATTTGGTAATATTGCTCATCAAATGCTCTATAAATCATTGTTAAATTACTTGGATTTCTTAATAGTAAAATACGCTAACCTTAATCTTGATTTAAAAGATAATAAAGATGAAATACTACGAGAATGGAAACGAATAGGAGAGTAACAAATGCTAGAAATTTTTAAATATAACGCTATCAGAGATATGTTTAAACTCAATATTTCTGCTAAAGAATTGGAAACAATTTTTAAAGACTACAAAAAGAATAAATCTATTTCACCACAATACAAAACTCAAGCAGACGAAATTGCTAAAGTTATTTCTAACAAATTGGAATTAAATCATTCAGCTGAAGAATGGTTAAATGCTCTTGATAAAATGTTTTAAAATACCTAAAAGAAAGATTTATTAAAATCTTTCTTTTTTGTTGACAATTTCAAAAATACTTGATATAATTAAATTACAAAAATGAAATGAGGTAATTATTATGAGTAACAACAAACAATTACAAACAGCTTTAGAAATTGCAGTAATGGCTCATAAAGGTGTAACACGCCGAAATACTGACCCTTATATTTTCCATGTATTAAGGGTTGCTAATAATGCTAAATACATTCGTACAAAAACTCAAAAAGCTGCAGGTATTCTTCATGATGTTATTGAAGATACTCCACTCAATGCTGAATTTTTACGAGAAAAAGGAATTGATGATGATGTGTTGAATATTCTATCTTTCTTAACTCATGATAAAGAAAAAACAACTTATTCTGATTACATTGACAACATTTGTAATAATGTTGACGCCATGTTAGTAAAACTTTCTGATTTAACTGACAACCTAGACCAAGGAACACTTTCTGTTATTACAGACCGGGACCGAGAGCGTTTTATTGTTTATGAAAATGCTCGTACTAAAATTATGAGTACTCTTGCTCGTGACTACCCAGAAACATTTAAAGAAATTATGCGAACAGGTAACTAGAAAGAGAGTTGAAAGAATATGGATAAGAAAGAAAAAGTTAAAGTAACAAATAAATGGTATGGTGATTTGGCTACAATTTACTCTATTAGAAACTTGAAAGATGAAACACTTGAGCCTGTTCTGTTATTTTATAGTAATGGAAGCGTACCAAAATTCACTCGTGACCAAGAAATGACGATTGCAGAAGTGGAAAATACTCGTCCTTATAAGATGATTATTTTTAACTCATGGGACGACATTCCTAATGACATGGCTATGTCACTTGGATTTTAACACTGGTATTATTTAGAAAGTTTAATAAAAATGAAAATTGTAATTTATCAAAAAGGAAAATGGGAATATGATAAATTTGTAAGTCTAACTACTTCACAAGAGGATTATCCTTTGATTAAAAGAGGTTATAAAGAGAAAAGATTGTTATTACAATATAGATTACTATATTTATTCAAACTCTTACTTGTTGGGGAAATACCTGAAAAAGCTATCCTAACTCTTAATTTAAAAGAATTTCGTGATGATAAAGAAAGTAGATTGACTGTTACTGTTGAAGCAATCAATCACAATAAAAATCTTTCAGAAATTCATAAGATGATTTACAACACAGACACAAATAACTTGACAATTTATTGTAAAGATTTGAAATAACTAATAAAGTATAGGGTTCTTCAATAACGAAAAGCCCTACCTTTTATTCAGTTATTGATATTAAATAGTACTTTTTCAAAAATTTGAAAAAATTTCATAAAAAGGGTTGACTTACGACTCAGATATGATATAATTGTTTCTGTTGTTGATATTGAAACAACTTTTCAGAAAAAATGAAAAATTTTTTCAAAAACCTATTGACAAACAACTTAAAATAGGTTACAATAAATATATAAATGATTTGATTCATCTTTTGGAGAGAATTAGGTCTAGAACACTTAACTTGTGAGAAAGTTCTAAGTGATAGATGATGAAATCTAATATATAAATATAAATGCCTCTAGTTTGATTGGAACTCTCAATTTCAATCCTAGCTTGTCTATTCTTAATCGGCAATCTAGCAAAGCAAGATTTATGATAGGTTATTGATTTAACCTGTAAGGCTCATAAACAATCTTGAATGAAACATGCTTAATTTATGTTTATGATGATTTTATCCAAACTCGTGCCTTTGAGAAGCTACTCCTCTGCAAAAGATGAACCACTTCAAAAAATATAAAAATTTTTTCAAAAACCTATTGACAAATGGCTCAAACCTGATATAATGGTTTTACGAACATTGAAAATTTAAATTTGCTTGGCTGGTGAAATTTGGCAAACACAGGGGACTTAAAATCCCCCGACCATTCGGTCTTGCGGGTTCGAGTCCCGCGCTGAGCATTGGCAGTTAAACTCCTCTTTAATTTTTAACCAAGATAATGTTAGGGTCAAATGAGCTCATAAGAATTGCCAATTTACTTATTGACCTGTAGCTCAAAGGTAGAGCACCCGACTGTTAATCGGGCGGTTGTGGGTTCGAGGCCCACCGGGTCAGTTAAATTAACTTAATGAGTGGCACTACTATCTTTTTAAATCAAAAAAGATAAGTTAATCCTCCTTTCATACACACGTTTAAAACTTTGATTTCTAACTAACAAAGTAGAAATATTCTTTCATTGTTTTTGTGCCACTCGTTATTTTAATTTAGGCCCATAGCTCAGACGGCAGAGCAGCGGACTTTTAATCCGTGGGTCGCAGGTTCGATTCCTGCTGGGCCCATTCCTAATAAAATAAATATATATTAGGTGACCTTAGGCACAAACAGCAATCTAAAATCAATTCTATTTGGCAGAAACAGAAAAAAGATGAAGTGCCTAGTTTATATACTTAACGACACACAGCAATCATTATTTAATACTGAAACAGATATTCCGAATCTATTTTTCAATTTTAAACTGTCGTTAGATTTATCCACTTAGTGACACACAGCAATTCTTCAAACTTAGGAACAAAACGTCATTTTGTAATTACTAAAATAAGAATCGTCACTAGATTAAATAATTTTTTTGAATATATTAGTGGCATACAACAACTCTACTATGGAATGGACTTTTAATCTGTAACCCAAGAGGCCACTAGATTATATTAGATTAAATTGAATATGTTAGTGGCAATCAGCAATTCTTGTCAAACCAGAGGGTTGTGGGTTCGAGCCCCACCGGTTCAATTGAACCGTAGCTCAATTGGTAGAGCATCAGGCATAAAACAGTCACTAGATTTTTATTTTGGAACCTTAGCTCATAAGGCAGAGCATTCGGTTGAAGCCCGTTGCGGATAGGTTCGATTCCTATAGGTTCCGTTAAATTTATATTTTATATTAAATTGGTTGTCCTTGAGATGTAGGTTCAAATCCTGTACTGGCCGCCGGGTCGGTTATTTTAATTGGTAAAAATACAAGTAGGCATTAAATGAATTGAGAACTGGCACTTCCTTTCATACAATTTAATATAAGGTGATTCGACCGCCAATCGAATCATTTCTAGTCTTGGGTGACTACATATAAGAAGCTTCTAACTCAAGACTATTTTTAATAAGGGTCTCTAGCGAAGTCTGGTTAAACGCAGCGGACTGTAAATCCGCCCTCTTTCGAGTTCGGGGGTTCAAATCCCTCGGGGCCCATTTTTATTTTATATTAACTATTTATCGGGGTTCGACTAGTGGTTAGGTCACAGCTCTTTCACAGCTGTAGCGCGGGTTCAAATCCCGTACCCCGAATTACAAAAGGAATTATATTATGAATGAATTATTACTTGAAGAATTACTAGAACAATTAGAAAATAAAGGAATTGATATATCCAAGTTAAATATTCAAGAAATAACTGATGAAGATGATTTCTTTTAATAAAATTTAACACCGTTCGTCTAGCGGTTAGGACGCTGCCCTTTCACGGCGGAGACACGGGTTCGAGTCCCGTACGGTGTATTGGCATTTAGTAGGAGTTGTAAATGACTTCTATGATAAGGAAAGGGTCAAACTAAGCACGTGAATGATTGTTTGAGGCTCGGTAAAATAATGGATTTAAAATTCCAGTTGCAAATGGAAATTTAAAAAAGTTATTGCGCTAAATGGTGAGTTTAAATCTCCCAATGCCTGTTATTTAAGATAAGATTTATCTTATCCTAAATATAAAAATGACAGTTAAGACATTTTAAATACCTATATGGGTAATCTTGATATAAAATTTAACGAATCACAAAGAATAAATACGATTTGATTGGCTTGCAAATCATTACAATTTAGGAGTTATTTTATTTATGAATAAAATTAAATTATTAAGTGTTTTAACTTTATCTACCGTAGTTTTGGGTGCCTGTTCTTTGTTACCTAAATCAACAGAAAATAAAACTGAAACAACTGAACAAGTAACAACTACTAGTAAAGAAGATTCAGTTAAAGAGAAAGTCAGAAAGGATGCTACAGTTCTTTTAGATTCTGTCTTAACTACAGATAATGCTAAATTTAAGAAAGTTTATGGGGAAACCTATGACAAATGGACTGATGCAATTATCGCTGTTCAAACTAGTGAAAAAATTAAGGAAGATGGTCTTACTCCAGCTTCAGATTACTCTGTGCAATGGGTAAAAGAATTTCAAATTGAAACACCAGAAGAAACAATTTCTAACTTCCTTAAAGTAAGACGAAATCTCTTTCAGAAAATTGTAAATTACAATATTAAAGATGTTGTAATTGATGATTCGGGAAATACTGCAACTGTTACATTTACATCTAAGAAGTTACATTCTCTTGGTTTAGCTTCATCAGTAAGAACAGTTCTAACTGAACTAATTGGTGGAATTGATAACCTTGGTAAATATAACCAAGCAGGTTCTTCTGAAACCGTTAAACGTTATCAAAACTTACTTTCTTATTGGATTTTCCGTCATTTATACAAACATGATTTTGCCATTTACTCTAATGTGGATGCTAATTTATCTCATGTGCCATTTACAAAAGGTGAATTTGACACTGAGATTAAACTCACAAAGGATAAAGATGGCAATTGGGTGATTTCTCAAGATGATTATAAGACTTTGCTATCAGAATTGGTAGATAGAACTGAAGGCTATGATACAATAGACCGTTCGGGACTTCCTAACAAGAAAGCAACTGACTCATCTGAAACATCTACAGACAAAGATAAATCAAAAATTTAATTTAAGAATAATTATAGAGAGAACAACATCTTTTAAAGGTGTTTCCTCTCACTTTGGAGCGGTACCCAAGTGGCTAAAAGGGGGCGGTCTTGAAAACCGCTAGGTCGTTAATTCGGCGCGTGGGTTCGAATCCCACCCGCTCCGTTATATAGGAAGCTTGTAGTTGTCTGTGACCATCAAGCACAAACCGGCGTTACTCAAAAGGGAACGTTTGTAGCAACATGAAAAGTGTTGCGATAGGTTTGGTACTATAATTAAATATAAATCCAAAAGTGCATTTTTCCGTTGGTTTAATGCCTAGCGTAATACAGTTCGCTTGCAGGTGTAAGAATGAACGAATGATTCAGAAAATAACTTGTTATTGGACGGAATCATCACGTTGGGAATTGAAAACTTAGTCGTGATGCTATAGTAATATAGCTATAAAACGGATATGAATGGCTGGTTCGCTAAAGACTAGAATAGGAAATCTAAACAGTCCTTACGGTTGTGTGGTAACAGTCCACACCAATTCATAAAGATTATTGTCGGCCAACAATAATCGAATTGTCGCATAATAAATCTTGACTATATTAAGTTGTAGGTGGTGTCCTACTTTATGGCGGAATAAGTTCATCGGCTTAACGCATGATAGCATGACATTCAAAAGATGTTCTGAGAGGCGATTGCTTCAAAGTGTTATCAGTACTTGTATAGGTAGAGATTAGTGCAAGTCTAGGATTCTAATACAGAGAACGAATTGCATATGAGTGTAATTCCAAGCTCAAGTGTTAAATGAGGTTGATGTCATGAAAGTGACTATAAGAATTTGCTGGACGAACGCTGTAAGAAATCCTCACGCAGTAAAAGATATGGTATCTTTGATGATAAAGATATTAAATTTATTGACCAAGATGTGGTGAACCTTTGGGGTATCAATCCTCACTTCGTGACTGAATATGGACGTTTAATTGTAGTTGTCAGTAAAAACTAAATCTGGCCCTATATATTTAGCTGGTGTAGCTCAACTGGTAGAGCACTCGCCTTGTAAGCGAGCGGTTGTAGGTTCGAATCCTATCACCAGCATACTCTATAATAGATGTAATTATAAGAGTTCCTGAATCAATGATTTATATAAATTGCCATGAATTTATATGAGTAGATTCCAGTTAGTGGTTTGTCTGTTGTTACCGTATTCATGGATAAAACAGACTGCGATTATTACAATACCATATTATTGTAAAAATCAAAGATTAAAGTTATTTCGATTAGATTTTGGGAAATGCTAATCTTTATCCAAGAAATAACAAGGGATTTATAATCAAAAGTATTTTGAAATAATCCAATAGAGAGTGCTTATGAAGTAAGTAAGTAGTTACTACGAGAGAATAGTAGATAAGAACCACCACAAAAAGGATATAGAAAATATTTTAATTTCATAAAAGTGTCCTAACACCTGTAACGTTTAGGCATTATAAGATATGGCTTATAATACTTAAACTTTTTAAAAAAATTTTAATTTTGATATTGACTTTAACTAAAATTTTGATATAATAGTAATATAAAGATTTATAGGTTCTTAGTTTATAGAGTAAAATAGAGGTCTCCAAAACCACAGAAAACAGTGCAAGTCTGTTAGAGCCTGTTACAAATAAAAATTATTAAAAGAAAAAAGGAAGGTACTTAATCATGACAACATTTACAGTCGCACAAGATATTCATATGATTATTGATATGCAGCCGGCAGCCGGTACTGTAGTGCTTCGTCAAGCAAAAAATACCTTACAATCTAATAGTAGGATTATAAGTTAGCATTCAGCTCAGCTTAATAAATCAAACTAAGATTGTAAGAAATTCCTTACAATCTTTTTCTAGCTATATGGGGCATTAGTTTAATGGGAAAACACTACCCTTGCAAGGTAACGTTAGGAGTTCGATTCTCCTATGCTCCATTCCTATTAAGGATTTCTAAATTGAATATTAAGTGGACATAGTATAATGGTAGTATGACGGGCTTCCAACCCGTTGGTGCGAGTTCGAATCTCGTTGTCCATATAAGGCGAGGTAGTGAAAAGGTATAACGTTGGGCTCATAACCCAAAGTTGTCGGTTCGAGTCCGACCTTCGCAATTTTAAATTACTGGGTGTAGCGCAGTTTGGTTAGCGCACGTGCTTTGGGAGCACGGGGCCGCAGGTTCGAATCCTGTCACCTAGATAAAGCAATATTAAATTGCTTGAATTGAAAGGAATTATATTATATTATGAGTAATTTAAAGAAATATATTTTAGCTCTAATTATAGCATTCGTTATTACAATTCCTATTGCTAGCATTATTCTTACAATTGTTTTTGATACTGTAGTATTTTTAATCATTTCAACAGTTATTTATCTTATTGTAATGACTCTAGTTATTAAAGGATTTAATTATGATAAAGATTAGTGTCCGATAGTGAAAAGGTATCACAAGCTGCTGATAACGGCTAATTACAAGTTCAATTCTTGTTCGGACAATATAATATAAATGCTTCTTAGTTTAATGGATATGACGCCGGACTACGAATCCGGAGATAAAGGTTCAATTCCTTTAGGAGCAATATATTGGGATATAGACAAATTTAGGTAAAGTCACTGGACTTTGAATCCAGAGTTTGTAGGTTCGAATCCTACTATCCCAGTTAATCAATTTGGGTTCGTAGCAAAGTGGTTATTGCGCTGGCCTGTCACGCCAGAGGTCGGGGGTTCGATTCCCCTCGGGCCCGTTAAATAATTTTGCTCTGTTAACTCAGGGGGAGAGTGCTAGTCTTACAAACTAGATGCCATTGGTTCAAATCCAATACAGAGCATTTCCTACATAAAACGAATGCCGTTTGTTGTAGCGCTTACGAATGTAAGCATCTAGCGCCCGTGCTGGAACCTGGTAGACAAGCCAGACTTAGAATCTGGTGTCCGTATGGACGTGTGAGTTCGAATCTCACCGGGTGCATCTTGTCTTAGTGTTAATAGGTTAGCATATCTCACTGTGAATGAGAAGGTACGGGTTCAAGTCCCGTAGGCATGATTAAGAAAGAGAACAGTTCTTGTTCTCTTTATTTATTTTAGAGGTATTCAATGAATAAAGAACTTGATAGAATTGTTGCTAATTCACCTGATGGATTGAAGAATAATCCAATCTTTAAAGAGTTAGTAGATAAAATGATTAAAGATAAAGAAAAGGAGAGTCGAAAATGATTCTCCTTTTTGTCTTGTTGCTTTATTTCAAATTTTATTATATAATTATTAAAATGGATTCATAGAAAGGTAATAAGCAAATGAAAAATGCTATATTTAAAGCAGATGAACAACTACAAAATGGCTTTAAACAAATATATCCGAACAACAATAATGTGGAAATAAATGTGAAATCATGGCACGATGCAAGGCTGTGGAACACTGACTGGGTATTCTGTGTTGAATGGTTATGGATAAGAAGAGCAAGGGGAACAGAGGGCTTAACTATTTATGAAAAAATTAAGGAACGGCGTAATCTTTTTCTAACAATTGATAGCTATTATCCAAATAGTTATAAAGTCAAGATGTATCTAAAGAAAGGTGCTCAAACTCAAGTTAATAAAATAGATAAGATTTATATAACAACTGACAACAATAAGCCAATTCTCATAACGGAAGAAAATTCAATAAATTATGATGGAATCATCAAAAAGATTAACAAAATCTATTACAATAAGGATGAATATAGTTTGCTTATTGTTATTGATAAGAATTTCATAAGCAAACAAGAGATAAGACTTTTAAGTGAGAGAGCAAGGGCAGAAGAAGCCAAATCTTCAATTGAAGGTTTATTAAATTAAAGAAAACTCAAAAAGTTTTCTTTTTTTTGTATTTTTATTGTTGACAAAGAGTAAAATATATTGTATAATAAATTTAGAAATTGAGGAAAGAGTGATAAACAATGAAATTAACATTAAAAGAAACAAAGAAAGCAATTAAGAATAATCAAACAGTTAAATTTACTCTTGAGAGTAATAATGCAAGAGAACTTGCAACTAATAAGAAATATTACAAACGTTATGTAAAAGCAATTGTAAAAACAGTTAAATCTTTTTATCCAGCATTGGACTACTCTTATATTTTATCTGAATTAGAACGTTATGAAATCTTACTAAACGTTTCACGATTTGATGAAGAAGGTTATTTAATTCGCAATGGAAAACAAAGATATGTTACTGCTCAAACATTTGAAGTAAGTGACAATAAAATCTATTTGGTTAATTTTGACTATAATGCTAATTACTTTATTGTAGACCAAGAACTCGGAATGAAATTAGATAGTGATGTAGCGGTATCTGACCCATACAGAAATCACTTTGCAATCTTAACAAATGACCCAAATAGATTGCTTCATGTTACAGATAAAGAATTGCCATTATTTGTAAAACTTTCAATGAAAACAAATGGAACATTTAATATTGTTGCTGATGAAAATATTTTTGCTGGAACAAAATCTAAACTTGGAAATCTTGATAAACAAAAGATTGCTCGTAAGGAATATGAAGAAGAATTAAATCGTATCAGAAGTAAAGTTATTGAAGTCAATAAAGTAATTGAACCGATTATGGGAGATTTAATACCTAAATTGAGTACAAAAGTAATTAAAACACAAAAAGTTGTTTCTAGCAAAATCGTTCGTGATTCATTCCATGAAGTAAGTCAAAAATTTAATCAATCTATTGCTAATAAATTAAGACTATGTTATGATGATGGTTATGATTTTATTACATTAACATCTGAAATTCGTTGGCCTCAAGAAGGTGAATATGGCGGAGCATTATACCGTGAATATGATGGTACTATGTGTGTAGACCAACGTTTAGCAGATAAATACATTGAAAAGAATTACTCTAAAGAAATTAAAGCAATCAAATCTGAAATTGAAAGATTAAACAAAAAACTTGGTTCAAAATCACCAATTCAATTTGAAATTGTTTGTGGAATTTCTGTTGGTGATAAAACTTCTAACATTTATGCAGCTATTTCATTAAAGAAATTACCAGAAGAAATTGACTCTAAATACTTCAACAAAATGGAAAAATTATTCAAATAAAAGAAAGATTAAGAAAGTCAATTTATGACTTTCTTCTTTTTGTTGATTTTTTGTGAATTTTATTATATAATATAACAAAACGATACTGAAAGGTTTACTCAATGAATACTATTACCCAAGAAGAAAATAAATTAGATAAGTTATGTAGAGAGGGGTATAAAATCATCTATCCCAATTCCATTGATGGTTTGGATTTTGAAGTTATCATAAAGGAAAAACATCAATTTTCCGACCCTACTATTTTAACACCTATAAAAGAAAGTAGAAATTGCAAATGCTTTAATTTTTATGAAAAGCTATTTAAATATAAAGGATTTTTATTTCTAATCCCTTATCATTTTATGAATACATCTACTCGAGAATATAGTTTACGTTTTGACAAGGGCGAAGCAAGTAAAGAATTTAACTTAGAATGGATTCATATTATTTCGGATAATAATGAGCAGAGAAATTACACTGACTTTTATGAGAAGATTAACTATGTTTTCTACAATCCCAAAAAAGATAGATTAGTTTTCTATATTGATGATAAGTTTAAAACCTCTGCAGCTAAATTAGCAGAAACAAAAAAGAATAAAAAACAAAATCTTGAAAGCAAACTAGAAGAAGATTTGCAATCGTTATTTGATTGACACTTCAGTTCTAAGCTGTTTTACAAAATAAATGATAAATGCTATTGAAAACAATATAAACTGACTCAGAGCTGCTTAAACTGCGTGTAGCATTACTTAAAACGAAAGGAATAAAAAAACTATGAACCATATTGTAGAAGAAGAAAAGAAAGATGAATTAACAACTTATATTGAAGATGGCTATAAAGTTATCTATCCTAATAACAATCTAAATATTAAATTGATTAGAAAATATAGAGATGATTCTTGGGACTCTGTTAGAACCGCAAGTCATATTAAATCGAGCTTGAATTGCTGGGGTATAAGTTTATATGATAGACTTGTTAAAAATAAAAATTCTTTATTTTTATCCCCGGGAGATTTTAATAGTGGTGCTCTTAAATTAGTAATTAAAAGAGCTAGAGCTGAAGCTACAATTGATTTGAGAGCTGTTCGTATTTATTCTGATGAAGATTACTTGGGCATAAAAACGCAGTTCTATGAAAAAATTAAATATATTTTATTTAATGCTGAATCTAAGAATTTAAAGATTGTGATTGACCAAAATTTCAAAACAAATGCAGCTAAAAAACATGAGCAAATACTAAACGAAAATAAAAATCTTGCAAAGGAATTAGGTATTTAACAAGCTGAAAATAAGCAATTCTAAGCTGTTTTTTGTTTAAAGTCGATACATTTATCGAAAAACAGTTTTTTCAGTCTTAGCGTTGCTTATATGACGATATAACAACCCTTAAAATGAAAGAGAGCAATAGCAAAATGAATGAAATTGTTTCAGTGAAAAATAAAAATAACTTAGATGGGTATAAATTGGTTTATCCTAATAATAAAGGTTTGATAGTAAGATTGTATAAGGAGAATCAAAGACTACTTACTCGTTGTGATGAAAGTTGTTATTTGAGATTTTTTGAGAGTTTGTGTAGTCTGAAAGCTCTGTTTATTGAAAAAAGCAATTATCAAGAGACCTTATCTAAAAGTTTTTATAAACCAAATTTTAGGTTAATATTCAACTCATTCAAAGATGATTCATTTAAAAAGGAATATAACATTAGTAAAGTGAAATTTATAAATGAACAACAAGAGAAAATTGAAATAGCATACCCAAAGAGAATAAAAAAGATTTATGTTAATATAGAGGAAGAGACCGTTGTTATTATGATTGATGATAATTTCTGTTCTAAGCATGAGAAAAAACAAACAGCTAAAATGAAAGCGAAAGAAGAGTTTACAAGTAATATTAAGGATTTACTTAATTAGAAAGGTTTAAATATGAATGAAATTGTTTCAATAAATAATGAAATTGATTATGGAAAACAACTTTATCCAAACAATCAAGAATTAAACGTTAATATTTGGTCATCTTATGATTATTGCTCTTTAAAAATTGGACAAAATTATGAAAAATTAAGTTTATTAGAAAAAATGTTAAATCTTAATTCTTTATTTATAGATTCTTATGAATACAATAAGATTGAGCAAGCTTTCGCTCGTTCTTCTTCATACCCAGAGTTAGTTCTGTTTTCCAAAGATAATCCTATTAAAAATCAATTTAGAATAGATAGTTTGTTGCTAGTTGATTCACAGGGTAATACGATTAAGCCTAACTATATTAAAAAGATTGAAAAAGTTTATTACAATAAAGAAAACTTCTCTTTAGTAATTGTGATTGATGAAAAGTTTCAATCAAGTGAAGAAAAAAGACAAATGAAACTCATAAAAGAAGAAAAAGTAAGAAAAGAAAAAGAAAAAGAGCACCTAAAAAAACAACAAAGAGAAATTTCAGATAGAATTAGTAAATTACTTGATTAGAAAATAAAATTAAATCATTATTAGGATAAAAGGAGATAATTATATGCTATTTAAATTAAAAGATGTAGAAGTGAAAGAAATTACACCAATTTATAAAGATGAACACTATGAAGAAGGTTGGTGTGAAACTTGTGGTGGAGAATGGGTTGATGCTGAAATTGAAATCGAAATTGTTTTTAGCAATTCAACTTCATATGTTTATAGAAATAATAACAATGCTGAAATTAAATCAATTACTACTGTCATTAACTATCTATTCACACATTTAAACGAATTTCCAAATATGACTAAAAATGAGTTTATTAACCACCTTAATAAACACCTTGATGAAGATTTCAAAGATTAGAAAGAATGAAAGATGAACAATATTGCTCAAAATTTCAAAGAAAGCTTATTAGCTAATGATTGTAAATTGGTTTATCCCAATCATCAAAAGATGAATGTTAGAGTATTTGCTAAAAGAATAGAGGTCAGAATATTTGCTAAAAAATTTTTTAGCTTGATTAAGAAAGCTCAAGATATGGAACAATTGACTCCCATTCAAAAAATGTTAAATTGGGACCAATTGTTTTTGAATGAAGAACGATACAAGCATATAAAAGACCTCAAAAAAGACGAGGTTCTAGTTAAATTTTTTAATAAAGAGGGATTTGAAGAAAAATTTATCTTTTCAGCTATTAAAATTTATGATGAAAAGGGCGCTCCATATTTCTCATTATATACTAAGAAAATTAAAGAAATTTATTTGAACTTTGACTCAAAGAGTGTTATAATACTCATAGATGAAAGATTCAAGACTAAAAAAGAAAAAGCTTGGATTAAAAAAGAGAAAAAGAAAGGAAACTTTACAAAGAATTTAGACTCTTTGATAGGGTGAAATGATGAAAGAAATGAAGCTAGATAATAATATTTACAGTGAGAATCAAGTATTTAATAAAGACAATCAAGAAATCTTTAAAGGTGATTTTAAAGAGCTTAAGAAATTTGTTAAAAATAACTTTAATTGGGATTTAACAGATACTGAAGATATGGAAGTTTATGAAGATTTTGGTGACCGTGATTTCAAAATCCAATGTGGATTTTTTATTGACCCAGAATTTTTAAAACAATTGGAAGCAACTGCTAGGGCAGAAGCAAAACTTGAAGAAATTTATAACAAAGTTTTTGGTAAATTTTCAATTAAAGAACTGCTAGAAATGATTAAGTCTAAAGAAATTCTCAACTACATGAATCAATATATGAATGAAATTCCAACAAGCTTTGAAAATCCTCATGAATCAAATTACTTCAACTTTGAAACTGTAGATGATTTTATTGAAGAAATGCTTGCTCAACTTTACTACAAATACAAAGAGCTTGGTATTATGATTTCATTTTGTCCTGATACTAATATTAACTTTGATGAATTTATGTTTACAACTGATTTATTTGCTATTCAAGAATATAATGAAGATTATATTTTTGAACGAATTAGCGGTCAAGGTGAAACATTCTATCGAATTTTCAATAGTAAAGATGGCAAATTATCAGCTAATATTTGGAGAGAAACTATTGAATATAGCAAAGCTCTTAACACATTAAATGAAAAATACAAGGAGCGAATCAATGAAGCAAATTAAAAGTTATATGATTGAAGCTGGAGATACTCTCTATTATGTAGATAAGCAAGGAGATGTTTGTTCTTTTGTAGTAACTAATGACTTGCTTGTACCACAATCAGAAATGCCTATGTCATTTTTTGATAATTATGTTTTCAAACCTTATGCTCCCGTAAGTGTTTATGATGATTTTGGCCGTTTACGATTGTGGTCAGCTGAGGGTCGCTGGACTGGTGTAGGTATGGGCTCAAGCCTTAAGGTAGAATATACAAGTAAAGTTGCTGATGTCTTTATTACTGAAAAAGAAGCATTTGAATTTAGCAAAGTTCGTAAGAAACATAATGAAGAAAATAAATTCTTTGATTCATATTCCAAAATTGAAATTAAGCATGCAATTTCAAATAGATTGTTGAATACATTAAGATTCACAAAATATTCATTACTTGAACTTCTTAAACTTGTTAATATTTATAGAACTGAAAATACACCAATCAAAGTTTTTGTTATTGATTATGACGGAAATGAAATTGCTTATTCTGAAGTTGAGAAAGAACTAGAAAGGTTTTATTAAAATGAATTATTTAAGTATTTGTCAAGAATTAGAAGAAGTAAAAGCAAGTATTAAAGATTATGAATCTAAAATTGAAAGAAAAAAGTCCAGAGCTGAGAAATTGGAAGAATATAAAAAAGCTATGGAAAATGGTCTTAAACCAGTTTACGTTGAATCACAAGAGTTTGTAAAACCAATAAATCCTATATTCATTCTTCTTGAAAGTAACTTATATTTTGAAGAGTTAAAGAAAGTTTTGTTAAGTGATTATAAATCATTAGAGAAAAATCCAGTATCACTTGTACAGGATAATTGGCATTGTTTTATGTTAAAAAGTAACTCAGGATATATTCGCTCTGACGAGAGTAAAGTTGTTTTTCATGAAGATTTATCAGATGATTATTACTCAGAACTACTTTTAGAATTAAATAAATTAGATGATTTTAATATTGAAAGAACAGCACAAAGTTTATCAATAATTCAAAACGACCAGTTTCCAAGTCGCAAATATATTGAACAATTTGACTATGGAGTACTTAAGGATATAATCAGTTTTAAAGTGGATAAATTTGAAAAAGTTTTACAATTACTTAATTTTCCAAAGAAAATAGAAGTTGTGTTAGGACGAGTACAATATGTATTAAATGAAGATACTAAAGAATATGAATTACAATTTTTAAACTTGAAAGATGAATTGCAAGTAAAGGGTGATTTATTTGAAAACAACAACATTAAAAAACAATGGTCAAATAAAATTTATTCTAAGAGTCACTGAAGAAAATGATTTGTTCACAAATAGTTGGGTAGATGAAAGTTTTGAGTATCTAGCTAGAGCTGCAAATAAAAAAGATACCGATAGAGATTTAATCTTAACTATCAGAAAAGGATTAGGCGAATTAGAATATACTATTAAAAAATTAACTTATGAATATGAAGGCCAAGGTAAAAATATTAAAGTTAAGGAATTAGAATTAAATGATAATTCTGATAATGGAACTGAATTAAAAGTTATTCTTGAAAGAAGTTTCTCTATCCCAGAAAAGATTTATAACTATTTAAAAACTAAAGTAAATCATGCCCTAAAATCTTATAAAGATAAGAGAGCTGAGTTAAAACGATTTAATCAACAAGAGCTCGAAAGCTTAATTAAAAATAACACTCAAAAAAAGGAAGATTAGTTAAAATCTTCCTTTTTTGTTTGACAGTATAGTTACTTTATAATATAATAGAAATATAAATAAAAGAGGTAAAAACAATGAAAAATTATATGGATATTATCAATGCTGAAACTGAATTGTTGAAAAAGAAAAGGAAACTTGAATTAGATTACGAGAACGAAATGAAAGCTATCGAAAAACGATTAGCTGAATATGAAGAATATAAAAACGATTTTAAAAATGGTAACGGAGATTTAGCATTAGCAAAAGAATATGTAACTCTATATAAACCATTTAATCTTTTAAGAAGATTTGATACTTTCATTCCTAAATTAAAAGATGCGCTAAAAGAAAATTGGCAACTAATGCTGGAAAAAGATTTTCTATTGTTAGATGAAGCAAATAGCATGACTTATAGAGTATTTGCTAAACTTGTTGATAAGAATAACTCATACAATTACCCTAAATTAGGAGAAGTGCAATTCTTAGAAAATACACCTGTTGAATATTTTGAAAAATTATATATGGAATTAGATGAAGTTAATTACAAGTATCTTAAAACAGTTCAAGGTATAGAGCATTGTAAAAATCTATCAAAAGACCCATTCCAAAACTTGAGAGAATTGAATTATATTTGGTCATTTAAACTAAAAACGAAAGATTATGATTATACTAGACTTGTGAAATTACTTAATTTTCCACAAGAATTTAGTTGCTATGGTTCAAAAGGGGAAGAAGTAAGATACAAGTTAAATGATACTTCTTATGATTTGTATATTTGGAACACTGATAATAAAGTATGGGTGAATTATAAAAAACTTGTTGAAACGGAGTAATTAAAATGACTGAATCATATCTAACATCTACTGAACAATATTGGCTTAAACATGAAGAAGAATTAACTCAAGATGAGCAAAAAATCACAAAATTTAATTTTACTGATGAAAGTACAATCTTTTTACCAGATGAAACAGAATTGAAACTTGAGAAAGTTGATGGTAAATACAAACCAATTGATTTTGATTGGTATTTATCACCTGAAGAAATTACTAATAAAAATATTATGGAACCGAAATATGGTGGAACTTGGGTTGACAACAAATTCATTGAAAATAAAGAATACAAATACTTTATTACTGAATTAGCTGCCATAGTAGATAGCATTTAAGAAAGGATTTGAAATGATGAAATATAGCAATATGGAAGAATTGAAACAAATTCTAACACAATCTCAATTTATTGAAGCCCCGTATAAAGCAAAATTTGATTTTGATGAAAAATTTAATGAAGTAACAATTCAAATCCTATTAGATGATGAAGTTAAATATGAAAAATCTTGTCATATTCTTGGTATGCTGGCACTTCTTAAAAATATTACAGACGAAGGTTATCCTATTCTTATCAAAAAGGTAAAACAATATGATTCAACGTTACCACTAGAAAATATTGGTCAAATTCACTTGGAAGAAGAAGTTATTTTCACTGACCCTTGCTACACGCCAAATGAATCAAAGAATAATAAAATTAAAGTAAAACCCGGTACTTGGAATGTTTCTTATGCACAACTTGGAATTCATTCAACACGACCAGAATATTTAATTTTATCTCATGAATCTTATACAGAAACTCCAAAACGATTAACAAAATTACCATTTACAATTGGAGTAGATTCAGGTCAACTTGGAATTACTAATGATTCAGAATACAAGAATATTTATAGTGGTGATTCAGAAGCATGGTATGACTTTATCTGCGAAAAAACATATAGACACGTTGAAAGGGAACTTTCCCCAGGTTATAAAAAATTAACAAGAAAATACAAAGCTGCAGATATATTGTTTTCACGACTTGTTGCTATGCAAGATGAAGAATTACTTAGTTTAATTGATAAACTACGTGAGCAAAAAAAGGAAATGGAATTAGAGCTGAGAGACCTCTATCCAAATATTCCATACTACACTCATTTGTTTAATGATAACAACAATTATCTTGATTTATCCTTTGAACCTTATGTAACACATAATGCTGTTTGGAGTAGTACAGCATACGGTGATGGTGTTTATCCAGTCAAAGTAGCAAGAAATAAGAATAAAGAAATCGTTTATGTTAAAATAGACATGAAGTAAAATAAATAGGAGAATATAGAATATGACAAAAAATTTACAAATGACTCAAGCAGAGTATCATTCCTTAGAACAAAAATTAGAAGAACTTAAATTAGTAAAACGACCTGAAATTATTGAACGTATTAAAATTGCTCGTTCTTACGGAGACCTTTCAGAAAACTCTGAGTATGAAGCAGCTAAAGATGAGCAAGCATTCCTTGATACAGAAATTGCTAAATTAGAAGAACGGCTTCGCTCTGCTCAAATTATTAACATTACTGATACTCAAGAAAATATTGTAAGTATCGGACGAACTGTTAGAGTATTGGAATCAGATACACAACAAGAAGTAACTTATAAAATTGTAGGTATTGCTCATGCTGATGCCTTTGAAATGAAAATTACTCAAGAATCACCAATTGGTAAAGCTCTATTTGGACATACTGTTGGAGATACAGTTCATGTACATACTCCAATATCTCAAGAAAGCTATGATTTAACTATTCTTGATGTTACTTACTCAGATGACTCAAACTGATTTTGAAAGTTGTTATATCGTCATATAAGCAACGCTAAGACTGTTAAAACTGATTTTCGATAAATGTATCGACTTTTAATAAAAACAGCTTAGACTTGCTTATTTTTCCATATAGAAAAGGAGATTTTAAAATTGGAAAAAAGCAGAAAAGAAAAAACAACAGATAAAAAATTACTTCTAAAGAGGCTTCTTGTAGTAATTCTTGTAATTCTATCATGTGGATTAGCTTATTCTTATTACTTGGTAAAAAATGCTGAAACTAAATTAGAACAAACTTATAAACCGATAGAAAATCATGAAGAAAATAAAGTTATTGAAGCTACAAAACCAATGTCTATTCTACTAATGGGAGTAGATACTGGAAATCATGAACGTACCGAAAATTGGGCTGGTAATAGTGATAGTATGCTTGTTATGACTATCAATCCTAAAACAAAGAAAACAACAATTACAAGCTTAGAACGAGATATACTTACAGAAATTGAACATGATGGGGAAACAATTCAAGCTAAATTAAATGCAGCTTATCAAATGGGTGGAGTTGAATTAGCAATCCCTACTATTGAAAAAATGCTAAATATGAAGTTTGACCATTATTTGTTAATCAATATGAATGGCTTAGCAAAATTAGTGGATTCTGTTGGTGGAATTGATGTTGAAAATAAATTAGGTTTCCCTATTACTATCCAAGACCAAGAAACGGACAATCAAATTGTAATTGGAACAGGTAAACAACACTTAAATGGCGAAGAAGCATTAGTTTATTCAAGAATGAGATACCAAGACCCAGAGGGTGATTATGGACGACAAAAACGCCAACGTGAAGTTATCCAAGCTATTATTTCTAAAATGATTTCATTAGATGGGTTAACAAATTATTCAGAAATTCTTGAAGCAGTAAGTACTAATATTCAAACAGACATTCCTTTAAATTCAAGTAATATGATGAATTTATTAGGATATAAGAGTAGTTTGAACAATATTGAACAATTCCAACTTGAAGGTGATGATGCTACTATTGCAGGCATTAGTTATCAAATTGCTAAATCAGATAGTTTACTAGAAATTCAAAATAGAATTAGAGAAGAACTTGGCGAAGATAAAGTAACTAAATTAAAAACGAATGCAGTTATAAATGGAAGCACAAGTCATAAAGATTCGGATGAGCCCAAAAGTGTAAATACTGATGATGAGGATTCATACTTTACTTACAAGAAAGAAGAATAAGAATGATTTTAAGATTTCAAGTACTTGAATATGAAAAAAGACCTAAAGTTATAGATTTTGAATTTGATGGTATTAGAAAAGCGCTTGATTTTCTTATGAAAGGTCGACCAGTATCTGATTTTAATTTTGATACAAGTCAGTACTTGCTCTATACAAGAGGTAGTATTGATAGCCTTGTTTATCAAGTAACCCTATTAGATAAAGAGAGCGGAGAAAATATTGATTTAAAAGATTTAACTTTCAAAGTGATTGCTAGATATATTGACGAGCTCCCAATTATTGAAAAAATTTGCCTAGAAGAAGAACTAATGGATTTTGTAGAAAAATCTGAAACATTATACCCAGACGAAAGACTTCCAGTTTATACTTACAATGGATTACCAACAGAAAGAGTGGTTTAGGCCGCTCTTATTTTGTTATAGTTGACTTTCTACAAATCTTGTTATATAATACAATAAGAAATGAACGAATAAAGGAGTTTTTAATTTGAAGAAACTTATTATTTTAGGTGCTATGTTATTTAATTTTACTCATACAACAGCTCATGCAGATTCACCCACAATTCAAGATTCTGCCAAAGGAGAACTATTGTCTGACACTTCTGTGTCAACATTAACAGAATACAAAGAAAAAATTGCTAAACTATCAGAACTGACAACAAAAGAAAAAGAAGATTTCTTTAAGGAACTTTATCAAGCTTCATCTAAAAATGATTTTGAAAAAGTTCTAAAGAAAGCTAACTCAAAAAACAATCAACACGTTATCGAAAAACAAGAGAAAGAAAAAATTGCTAAAGAAAAAGCAAAAGCAGAAAATGATAAAAAGCCTATGCAAGTGTTTGAAATTACAGCTATCTATGAATCTGGTAATCGAAACCCTGGAGCTATCTTAGGAACACTTGAAGATGGTGCTGGAATGAATTACGGAACTTACTCTTTAACTGAAAGATACACAATGAAACCATATTTAAATTTCCTAAGAAAAAATTATCCTGAGTTACGCTCTCAATTAACAGGTGAAATTAACTCTGATGAATTTAATGCTTCATGGAAAGCTTTAGGAGAAACAGAAACAGAAAAATTTAAAGCTTCTCAAGCACAATACATTTTTGAAGCTAACATTATGCCTGTATTAGAAAAACTTAAAAAAGAGACTGGAGTAGATTTCCTTGACGGAACTCACTCCATTGGCTCTATTGGAATGATTTCAGGTATGATTCATAATGCTGGTCACGCATGGTACTCAATTATTAAAGAAGCTGCTATTACAACTAAAAATGAATCATCACAATTTAATGATAAAGCATTTGTTGAACGTATTGGTGGTTGGGTGAGAGATAACTACTCTGGAGTATACTCACAATCAATCCGTAACCGATACTCTAAACAAACATCTCAAGAAAAAGAACGTACAGAACTATTCACTTACACTAAGAAAGAAAATCTATAAAAGGAGCTTTAACTATGCTAAAACAAAAAGATAATAAATTTTACATTGGAAAAGAAGAAGTAACACTATTTGCTATTTATTTACCAGATTTATTTACAGATGTTCCAAGTGATTACTATTTCTATTTTAATCCAAAGAACAATAAATTTGAAATGGCTAGCGATAATAGTTTTGCTTATTGGGCTTCTCAAGTCTTTTATGATAGTAGTTTTATTGTTCTTGCTCAATATAAAAAATCAGAACGAATTGATTTAATTAACGATAAAACATTCTTATTTAAGTATTTTTCTGACACAATGGATAATGATGAAGACCGCCAAATCTTTTTGGAACATGGTAAAGAAGAAATTGATAATATTCATGCTTCATATGAAAATATGAAAAGACTTCTTGCTGGAGTAGGAGCTGGATTATTTGACCCAGAAAAATATATTGCTCAATGGCTGCAGAAAGAATACGGAGAAAATTTAATCTTTAGTATTACTCCAAATGACTATGGTTATCTATTAAAAATTCATGAATACAATAAAGTTTCACAATATTTATATAAATTTAATTTTAATAAAGATTGGAGAAAGAAAAGAATTACAACCGAGTTAAATAATTTAAAATACGACTCAGCTTTTCGAGGTGCAACTCGCTTATCATTAGAAAGCATGGAAAACCAAAGAATTGAGCAAATCGTAGAAAAAGCAAAAACAATCTTATCTGAGCAATTTAAAGATAAAAACATCAATCTAATTATTACAAGAGGATATGATGAGCATATTATTATTGCTACTATCAAATTAGAAAATCAAACCACTATAACATTAGAAATTACTAAGAATTTTAAATTGATTAAAATTGTAAAAGTAATTGACAAACCACAAAAAGAAGAAGTTATAGCTGGAATTTCCTATGTTAGGCCAGGGAGCTTTAAAAGAGCATTTGCTAATATTGACCATAAAATCAACTTGGAAGAAACTGATAAATGGCTACCAATTTTGGATAACTTATAAAAATTTATCTCATTCCTTGTTGACAAATCATTTACTTTATTATATAATATAATTACAAATCACAAAGGAATGAGAACTATGAACTTATTAGAACAATATAAACAACTACAAAAAACAAACTTATCAAAAGACGGCGATATGCAGTTAGGTATCGCTTATAAAAAAGAAAATGGATTGACTACAGTAAAATACCTTCATGGTGGAGTAGATTTTAACAATCCTTTATATAGACAAGCTCGTGGACTAACACTAGACTTGAATGGAAAAGTAATCCTACGAGGATTTGAAAAATTCTTTAACTGGAAACAATTAACTGAATATGAAAACTATTCAAAAGAATTTAAAAAAGTATATTCAGAAGTAGAATATATTCCTAATCATAAGTATAACTTTTATGAAAAATTAGATGGCTCACTAATTCTCTTAGCAGAATATAAAAATCGTTTTGTAGCTGCAACTACTTCAAGTTCTCATAATCCATATACTCAAACTGCTCTTAAATGGTTCTACCAAAAAGAAAACTATAAAGAATTGCTTAACTATCTAAGAGTTAAAAATATTACATTAGCATTTGAATACATTTCAATCAAAAACCCAATTGTAATCCATTATACTCATACTGATTACGTTTTGATTGGAGCTCATGAAAATGAAAGCGGTAGACGCTATTCACAAGATGAATTAAACAAAATTGCTAAACGTTTTGGATTTAACCAACCTAAAGTTTTCCAATACACTTTTGAAGAAATTCAAGAAGTTATGAGTAATGCTAAAGATATTGAAGGCTTCGTGCTAGAAAATACTTATGGAAAACTTATTAAATTCAAAACTGATGAATGGTTCCGTCTGAAAGATTACTACGGCATCTTTTTCGGACCACTAACAAATTCAAAAATTTCTACAATAATTGAAAGCTATCTTGCTGATGAAATTGACGACCTAATCGCTGTTGAACAACAACACGAACATTACAAACATTTAGGATTACTTGACACTACTCTAGCTCATGCCAAATATTTTGAAGATGAAGTTCAAAAAGCTTATAAAGCTACAAAACATTTATCAGACAAAGAACTTGGCTTGAACTGGAAAGATTATATGGAATCATATGCTTTGCCATGTGTATTTAATATAAGAAAAGGTGTTGATTGGAGAACACAAAGAAAAGGTGAAGGCCCAATGACATTAGCATTGCTAGTACAAACAAGAGTAAAACAAGAACGAGAGGAAGAACTACTAAATGGATAAGATTATTAACAATATGAGATACACTGATACTCATGTTTATTTCTTTACTGACCAAGCCCCGTTTTCAAACTTTTATAAAACAAGATTTTATTATAAGGGATATAACTTACAATTCTCTGAGCAAGGGTTTATGATTGAGAAAGCATTGTTATTTGATAAGAGTAAAGCAAGTTTAATTGCTTATGAAAAACACCCTTATCAAGTTAAAATGCTTGGCCGTAAAGTAAGAAATTACAACGAAGCAAAATGGAATGAAGTACGTTATGATAAAATGATAGAAGTGCTTCGTGCTAAATTCTCACAAAATGAAGATTTGAAACAAATCTTGCTTGAGACAGGTGACCGTATTCTAGTTGAAGGCTCTCCTTATGATAAGATTTGGGGAGTGAAAATCGATTGGAAAGATGATAAAATTCTTGATGAAAAGAATTATAAAGGCTTGAACTTGTTAGGAAAGGCACTTATGCAAGTTAGAAAAGAGCTTAAATAGATTTTGAGGGTTGATATATCGTCATATAAGCAACGATAAGACTGTAAAATCGTGATTTCGATAAATGTATCGACTTTACGAAAAAACAGCTTAGAAACAGTTTTTAAAGAGAGTTACTAAATAGAGCAACTCTCTTTTTAATTTGACTTTTTACTGAAGATATTGTAAAATAAAATTTATAATAAAAATAAAATAGTAAGGGATAAATATGAAAGATAATAAAACTGAAATTGAGAAACTATCTCGGAGAGAAGTTTTTAAAATGACTCAAGAAACAAAACGTAAAAAACGTAGCAAAAGAGCTAATCTTATTCTAACTCTGATTACTGTTGGAATTGTTGGTGGAATTGCTATCGAGGGTGTAAATCTTTTGTCAATCTATAATAGTAGTAAGGCTTGGCAAAAACAATCTAAAACTCCTATTGCTTCATTAGAACCTTATATGCTTTATTTAAGCCAAGAGGATATGGATAATCTTTCAGAATATACTTCAAGACTAAGTAATATTTATGATAGCAATAAAGGTGTATTTTCTAATGGAATTACACAAAATGACTTAGATGAATTGAAAAAAGAGTTTGATAAATTAGCACCATCATTACAAGAAAAAGAAACAGAAAAATATAAATTAGTAAGTAATATGTGGAGCATGAAATCTGACTATGATGCAATGTGGAATAAAGAACATACTGCATTGTTAGATTCTACTACTCCTCAAACAGTGAGTGATTATGTAGATAAACACTGGAAAGTTATGGATTCTTACTTAGAAAATGATTCTATTCAAAAAGAATGGTTAATTAACACTTATAATGAATTGAATAAATTGAAAGATGATACTGCTACTATTTCTGCTTTGTTCAATATGTTTAATTCAACTTTTGAGGTGTCTGATAAAAAGATTATTGTTAAGAAAGATGTAAGTTCTTCTTCTATTACAGAATGGAGCAAAACTAAAGCAGCTCTTAATTTTAGTTGGCCTATTGTATCTAATTATATGACTGAAATCATTAACAATTCGGTTAAGATTTTAGAAAAACATGACAAAGCTATCAATCTTTATTCAGAGTATAGCAAAGCTGCAGAAAGTAAAAATGCTTTTGATACTTGGAGTAAAACATATTCACAATATAATAATAGTATGATTAGCTTACCTAACTTTGTCGGAAAAGACATTGAAACAGTAAAAGCTTGGGCTAAAGAAAATGGAATTACACTCATTATCAATAAAGTAGAAGATTCTGCTAAGAAAGATACAGTAATTTCACAAAATCCAACTAATTCTGATTACTCTAAGATTCTAAAAGGAAGTGCATTTACTGTTAATATTGCTAAAGAAAAAACAACTACTACTGAATCAAAAGATAAAGATTCTAAAAAAGAAACAGCAGAAGATAAAAAAGAAGCAACAGAAACTACAACTAAGGAGAGTAACTAATGAAGATTTTAAAAAAGGTTATGAAGTTTATTTTAAAGCTCTTTAAATGGAGTTTAATATTAGGATTTATCCTTGCTCTTGTTGGTTTCTTAGCTGGAACAATTTATAGTGCAGGTGTAATCAAACAAACTCCTAAAATTACTGAAGAAATGATTACGAAAGCAACAGGTGGAACTACAAATATGTACGATTCAACTGGTCAAGTAATCTATTCTGATACTGAACATAGACGGGACTATATTCGTTATGATGAAATCCCAAATAAATATATTGAACTATTACTTGCCACTGAAAATAAGAATTATTGGAATGAAAAAGGTTGGTCATTTGAAGCTGTCCTAGCTGCAATTAAAAGTAAAGGAGCTCGTGGTGGGTCAACTATCGAACAACAACTTATTAAAAATCTTGTTTTCTCAAGTGATGTAAAAGATAGAACAATTGACAGAAAGATTAAAGAAATTTGGCTTGCTTCTCAAATGGATTTAAACTTTGATAAGAAACAAATTTTAGAATGGTATATTAACTTAATCAATATGGGTGAAGGTTCTTATGGAGCTAACACTATTGCAATTACTTATTACGGACAAAATTTAAAAGATTTAACTGGTGATGATGCAGTAACATTATCTAAATTAGCTACAATTGCTGGATTAGGACAAGCCCCTTCATCTTACAATCTATATGATAATCCTGAGTTAGTAGAAGAACGAAGAAATATTGTTTTACTAAGTGCTTATAACAATAATAAGATTACTGAAGAACAATATGAAGCAGCTAAAAAAGTTCCAATTCAAGAAGGCTTAAAAGAGCGTTATTGGAGAAATGGAACAGTATTAACTCAAACTAAAGAACATAATGCTTATGTAACTTCTGCTCTTAAACAAATTCAAGAATTGGGATATGATTTAGAAAAAACACCAATGCAAATCTATACTGCATTAGACCCAAATGTTGATTCACAAGTAAAATCTACTTTTGATAATTTTGCTGGTTATAAAGATGAAGAAGAACAAATGGCAGCTACTGTTATTGACCCTAATACAGGTTATGTTTTAGCTCAATATGGTGGAAGAAATACAGAAGCATTTGGATTAAATAGAGCTACACAACAAACACGAAGTTCTGGTTCTTCTATTAAACCGTTTGAAGATTACGGTCCCGCTATTGAATATAATGGCTTAGGAACAAATTATATTTTAGATTCAAGCAATTATCTTTACCCAGGCACAAATGTAGTAGCACATAACTTTGCTGGTGCAACTTATGGAAATGTAACTATGGCATTCGCTCTTAAAATGTCATTAAATACTCCAGCTATTCGTATCTTGAATAATGTTGTTGGTTCAAACAATGCTAAGAAATTCCTAGCTGGAATGAACTTAGATACAGAAGAAACCTATGGTGATTCAACTGCTTTAGGATTGAATGTTTCAACTGAACAAATGGCAGCTGCTTCTGCTACTCTTGCTAATAAAGGAATGTATAAGAAACCACAATATATTACTAAATTAGTATTTAATGATGGCTCAGAAAAAGAAATCAAATTTAATCCAACAAGAGCTATGAAAGAAAGTACTGCATATATCTTATTGAAGATGATGGCAGAAGTTCCTAAATCAAATGGTACAGCAACTGATGCTATTATCAATCACTATAAGAGTTATTCTGTTAAAACAGGTACTGTAGGATACGGTCCCGAAGTTGGTTGGGCAACAAGTAATGATGCTTCTGATACTTGGGTAGTAGGAACAACTAAGAATGTTTCTATTGCTATTTGGAATGGTTATGATTCCCCTAATGAATACGGACATAGTGTTGATGTTTATGCTCACTCACAACAACGAGTATTTAAACAATTGATGTTAGCAATGAATGAAGGCAAAGATGTAAGTGATTGGGAAAAACCAGATACGGTAACAAGTTCTGACCCTAATAATATGAAGCCAACTGATGTTGATTCTAACTCATCTTATCTTGATAAATTCCCAGAGCCATATTTCACATTATCAGACACTTCTGTTAAAGATAGTATCAATTCTTATTACAAGAAAGATAAATTATTAAAAGTTGAAGATGCTGGCGTGGAAAAATATAAAGTTCCAAGTGATTATAAAGACATTATTGAATGGCAATCAAAAGCTAATGCAGATATGCTTAGATTATTTAATGCTTATCCAAATAATCCTTTATATCCAGCACTTATCAACAATAATGCTTATTATCAAGAACCATAAAAATAAAGGTAGCAATTAAATTGCTACCTTTTTATAAGTTATCTCCTAATATAATTTCTTTTTTCTTTACTTCTATATTCTCACCAATATTATCATTCATTAAAAAGATACATTTAGAACTAGGAAGCATTCCCTCTGTTGTGAAGATATAATATTGATTATCATATTCATAAAATGATTTAATTTCGGTTATTCTATTTCTATAAACTACAAACAAATTATAACACTCTAACTCTTGATTATATTGTAATCTTTCAAATGGAAGATTATCAATATTAACAAAATAGTAATAAGATTGATTAGGTATTTTCGTTATAATCTTAAGCTCTAATCTTTTTAATTCTTTTTGTAGTTCAATTTTCTTTAAATGTAATTTGACTATTTTCTTTTTCTCTTTATATATACTTCTTGATTCACTATCAAAGCTTTTTAATACTTCTTTGTAATTATCAAGTGCTGTATCTTCATTTTTAGAAAATTTTATTAAATCATTAGTATATTCATGAGTAAATCTTTCTATATGTTTTGATTTTAAATAGGCTGGTACTTGATTATATTTTCCATTCAATATACTATCAATAGTCAAACTACCTGCTGTAATTTTCAAATTTGAAATTTTTCTAATATGGGTGGCTAATTTTGCTTTATGAGCTATGATAAGTACTCTTTTTTCATTCAATACATTTTCATATAATTTAGCAGCTTCTTGTCTAGCAAACCATTCCTCTGAATGAAAATAACCCTTGACATAATTTTCATGTTTTTTTATAATAGTATCAATGGTAATTATTTTTTGCTCTAATTCATTTATTTTATTTTTGAGTGATGTATATTCTTTTAAATCTTCATCATAACAATTAGTATAACCTAATTTCTCAAAAATAGTGTCTTTGAAATGAAGTAAATAAAATTTAGCTTCAGAATAAGAAGAAAAAAGAATATTATTAAAGACTAAATTATTATCAACTGAATCTTTATAGATTTTAATGAGATTGGATTGATTCTCTATATAGTATTTATTCATTCTTATTCTCCTATTAAAGTGATATAAGAAATATCTAAAAAGTGAGGAAACTATATGAAAAATAAGAAAAAAGCTGATTGGCTGGACTGGCTATTAAGAATAGCAATTGTATTAGGAATTATTGGAACATTCTATTTTAGCTATAGTCCAGCAAAAAATTATGTAACTGCTAAACAAGAAGAAGCAAAAATTGAAGAAGTTTCTAAAAAAGTAGTAGAAAATACAAATGATTATCCAGATGTAAAAGAAATTAAAAAATCAACAAATGAAGATGTAGTTGGTTGGATTAGAGTACCAGGTACTAATATTGATGAACCAATCTTACAAACTACTGATAATGATTATTATTTAACTCATTCTTTAACTAAAGATGAATTAGATGTCGGAAGTATTTTCCTAGATGCTAAAGCAAATTCTAATTATGATAATAACTTTAATTTTGTATTCGGCCACAATACTTATATTGATAATAAATTTACTCAATTAAGAAAATTCTCTGACCCAGAATTTAATAAAACTAATAAAACTTTCTATATCTTTACTGATAAACATGAAAAGATTACTTACAGAATTATTGGACAAGGTTTGATTCCACCTATATTTCCACTTTATACAGAAGATAATGTAAAACTAACTGTAGATAATCTAACAGAATACCAAAAATACTTAAAAGAATATACAGATATTACTCAAGAAAGTATTGAAGATATTCACGTTGACTCTAAATTGGCTATTCTTACTACTTGTCTAAATTACAACAATTCAACAGGCCGCCAAATCGTAGTAGGATTAGAAGTAAGCCGAGAAAAATATTAAAATAAAACAAGAAAAATAAAAAGAAGTAAAATTCTTTTTATTTTTTTATTTTTTGTGTTGACAAATCAAAATTTTTCTTGTATAATATAACTATAAAATAAAAAATAAAAATTAAATTTATGTGTTGACAAAACGAAATAAATGGTATATAATATACTTAGAAAAAGAAATGAGGAATTAAACATGACAGCAAACGAAAAGAAAGTAACAGAACTACTAGAAGAATTGGAAAAAGAAGGCTATGTAATTGAAGAAATCGGAGATAAATTCAGCCCAGGGTATTTCATCTATGACGGAAATTTAATTGTTGCTGAAATTTACAATAGCGGTACATATATTGTTTCTGATAAAGCTGCAGACGGATTGCTAGACTTTATTTCTAATAAATTCAAAAAAGTAGTAGATAAATAAAAAAGAAAGAGTGAACAAAATTATGAAAATTAACGTAAGCGCAGTAAAAGATACATTTAACAAATATTCATTGAATGAATTGGCAGAAGTATTGGGTATTCATCGCTCAACAATCAGTTATTACCGAAGCGGTCGTGATTTTACTAAAAATCTAAACTTGAAACAATTATCAATTCTAACTGCAATGAGTAATATTGACAATGAAGAAACTATTGAAATTGATTCAGATATGGTTAAACTATTCCATATTAACTTCAAAAATCATAGCGAGTTCTATCGCAGCCGTAATCTGACAGGTTATCAAGTAACAGCTAAGGAATACAAATTGCTTGTTGAAGCTTCTAATCTATCAATTGAAGATTTGACTTTGCCTATGTATCACGAAGTTATTAAAGCTGCTAAATTTTATCAATTTGTTTTAAGTCTTGACCAAGATAAGATTTTGGAAAATCTAGTTCATCTTGCTTCATTGACCGGCAAAACATATGGTGAACTTGCTGAAGAATATAACAAATCGAAGAATTACTTACCGGGTATTATGACTCGCCACAATCAAGGCCGATACATTACTACAATCACTCCAAAGACTATGGAATTACTTTCAACAATGCTTGGATTTGCTGATGTTGAAGATTTTAAACATGAGCTATTCAAACAAGAAGATGTTGCTTAGTTATTGACTTTAATTTTTTAATTTGATATAATATAACTACCATAAAGAAAGAGGAAAATCATGAAGAAATACTCTATGCCTGCTGATAAGAAGATTGACCCTACTATTGTTTCGGTCAATTGCATTTTTTGTAACGAACGCTACGAAATTGAAGCTAATGCTTCTGATTTGATGAAATGGAATATGGGTGAATACATTCAAAATGCCATTCCATATCAGAGTGTCGATGCACGTGAGCTGCTTATTTCTCGTATTTGTCCTAAATGTTTCTAGGGTTTATAAAAACCCTTTTAAGGCCCCATAGCCAAGTTGGTTTAAGGCATTGGACTGCAAATCCAAGAACGTGGGTTCGAATCCCACTGGGGTCTTTTTAAATAATATAAAAAAGAAAGTTGGTTTAATATGGACTTTGAAAAACAAAAATCAAAGAACTTTGATAAAATGATAAAAGACTCAAAAAGCTTTATTGTCGCTCATACAGAGTATTATGAGCCTGAATATAGTACAGGTGGTGTTTCTGCAGCTCTTATTATTCCCGAAGATTTCTTTAAAGTAGAAAATCCTATTACTGAATTAGATTTTTATGAAATTGCAGGTAAACATTCATGTGTTACTCTTGATGTATATACTAAACGTGGTCTATCATTTGATGAAGCACTCGAATTATATAAAGGATTTTCTGATACAGAATTTAATGACTCTTTATGGGATTACTATTTGGAAAAAGCTGAAGTAACAGCCACTGAATATGATGAACGCTCTATGTGGGATTCTCTTTATGAATTTCAAAAAGAAGTTACCAAAATGCCTACAAAAGAAGTTTCAATTGTAGAAGAAGCAATTGCTCGTCTTAAAACTGAAAATCTAGCTGACGATACTCAACACAATAAAGATGTTCTTACATTGATTAAATATATTACTGAACAACTTAAAAAAGAAGATTAACGAAAAAGAGCTATAAGAATAGCTCTTTTATTTTGGAGTAAACTATGAATGAAATATTAACAATACCAAATTTAATTATTATTGTAACAACTATAATTATCTATCTAGTTGTAGATAATATATTTCAAAAAATTATAGTTAAACACAATAATATAACAAACACTTTTTTAGCTAACACTTCTAAAATTATAGTAATTCTCATAGGTATTTTTGTTTTTTGCTCACAATATCCAGCATTTGAGAAAAGTTTAAATTCTCTATTTACAAACAGTGCTTTGATTGTAGCAGTTCTAGGATTTATTTTACAAAATACAATCAAAAATATTATAGCAGGCTTAATGCTTCTTTCTGCTGAAACATTCAAGATTGGAGATAGAATTAGAATGCCCGCTCAAGACATTACTGGAACAATAGAAGAAATGACTCTAAGACACACGACTTTAAAACTTGTTACTAATGAAAGAGCAATTATTCCTAACTCAATTATGAATGACTCTATAATAATAAACAATGATATAAAAGAGTCAATTACAAGCTACCCTATATCTATCCAAGTTAAAATTGATAAAGATATAGCTTTAGCTAAAAAATTATTAGAAGAAACAATAGAAGCCAATCAAAATCTATTAAATAAAGAAAATTCAAAAGTGACTTTATCTCATGCAACTGAAGCAATAGTAGAATTGAAAGCTCTGATATGGACTAAAGATATAGAAACAAGCTTTGAAGAATTATCTAATTTAAAATTAGAAGTTATCAAAAAATTTCAAGAAAATAACTTATATGATTAGAAAAAAGGAATAATATAACTATATGGAGATTCCGCGCCTTACTGGAAAATAAATTTGTCTGAGCCAGGCAATACAGAATAACTTAGGATTAGTCCTAAGTTATTTTTTAGCATTTTAACTCTATTATAAAACAAAAACCGTTTTCAAAACTTGTCTTATAATAGTTTCACTCTTAGAGCATCAAAGGAGTAGAATAATATAAATAGATACGATATAATAAATGATAAGGGTTACATTTTAGTAGCTCAAAAGAAAACGAGGTGCTTTTTAATGAAAAAAATTATTGATGAAGCAGTTTATAGTAAAGCTTGGGAAGGCTTTAAAGGAAATGATTGGAAAGAAGCAACTAGTATTGCTAAATTCGTCCAAGATAATTATACACCTTATGATGGCGATAAAGAGTTCCTAGAAGAAGCAACAGAACGAACTTTACATATTAAACATATTATGGACTCTACTAGAGCCGAATATGAAAAAACAAGATTCCCAATGGATACTCGTCCAACTTCTATTTCTGATATTCCAGCAGGTTATATTGACAAAGAAAATGAGCTTATCTATGGTATTCAAAATGATGAGTTGTTCAAATTAAATTTCATGCCAAAAGGTGGCTTAAGAACAGCTGAAACTGCATTGAAAGAACACGGCTTTGAACCAGACCCAATTGTGCATGACTTCTACTCTAAAAATGTTACTACAGTTAATGACGGTATCTTTAAAGCATATACACAAGATATTAGACGAGCTCGTCACTCTCACTTAATTAGTGGTTTGCCTGATGCTTATTCTCGTGGTCGTATCATTGGTGTTTATGCAAGATTAGCTCTATATGGAGCAGAATACTTAAAAGCAGAAAAGAACAAAGATTGGCAAGCTATTACTTCTACTGATGATGAATCAATCAGATTAAAAGAAGAAATCTTTAAACAATATGAAGCTCTTGATGAAATTATTAGATTAGGAGATTTGTATGGTGTTGATGTTCGTAGACCAGCATTTGATACTAAAGAAGCTATCCAATGGACTAATATTGCTTTCATGGCTGCTTGTCGTGTTATCAATGGAGCTGCTACTTCTATTGGTCGTTTACCAATTGTTCTTGATGTATTTGCTGAACGTGACTTAGCACGTGGAACTCATACTGAAAAAGAAATCCAAGAGTTCGTTGATGATTTTGTTATTAAATTAAGAACAGTAAAATTTGCTAGACAAAAAGCATTTGATGAAATCTATTCAGGTGACCCAACATTTATTACAATTTCTATGGGTGGTATGGGTAATGACGGCCGCCATAGAGTAACTAAAATGGATTATCGCTTCTTACACACTTTAGACAATATTGGTAATGCACCAGAGCCAAACTTAACTGTTCTTTGGACTGATAAATTACCTTACAACTTTAGACATTACTGTATGGAAATGAGTCATAAACACTCTTCTATTCAATATGAAGGTGTTACTACTATGGCTAAAGACGGTTATGGTGAAATGAGTTGTATTTCATGTTGTGTATCTCCACTTGACCCAGAAAATGAAGAATGCCATGCTAACATTCAATATTTTGGAGCTCGTATCAATGTATTAAAAGCATTGCTTACTGGATTAAATGGTGGTTATGACGATGTTCATAGAGATTATAAAGTCTTTGATATTACAGAACCAATTACTTCTGAATATTTAGATTTTGATGAAGTATTAGATAACTTTGACAAAGCTTTGGAATGGACTACCAAGAATTATGTTGATGCTTTAAATATTATTCATTATATGACAGATAAATATAATTATGAAGCTGCTCAAATGGCATTACTACCATCTAAGATTGGTATTAACATGGGATTTGGTATTTGCGGATTTGCTAATTTAGTAGATTCATTATGTGCTATTAAATATGCTAAAGTTAAAACAATTCGTGATGAAAATGGTTATATTTATGATTATGAAGTTGAAGGCAACTTCCCTCGTTATGGTGAAGATGACCCACGCTCAAATGAAATGGCAGAATGGCTGTTAGAAACTTATTATCACAAACTTGCTAAACATAAATTGTACAAAAATGCTCGTGCAACAGTATCTATTCTTACAATTACTTCAAACGTAGCATATTCTAAACAAACTGGTAATTCACCTGTTCACAAAGGTATTTATCTAAATGAAGATGGCTCAGTAAATTACTCTAAAGTAGAGTTCTTCTCACCAGGTGCTAATCCATCTAACAAAGCAAAGGGTGGATGGCTACAAAATCTGAACTCATTATCTAAGCTTGATTTCAAATATGCTAATGACGGTATTTCATTAACAACACAAGTTGCTCCTAAAGCATTAGGTAAAACTTATGAAGAACAAGTTGACAACTTAGTAAGTATTCTTGATGGTTATTTTGAAACAGGTGGCCAACACGTTAACTTAAACGTAATGCAACTTGAAGATGTTTACGAAAAAATTATGAGTGGCGAAGATGTCATAGTGCGAATCAGTGGGTACTGCGTAAATACAAAATATTTAACTAAAGAGCAAAAAACTGAATTAACTCAACGTGTATTCCATGAAATTTTAAATGGAGTAGAATAAAAAATAGAGAGCATATTTTAAGTATGCTCTTTTTGTAAAGATAAAGTTATGGAAAGTTATTTCAAGTAATTTTAAAAAGATTTTATAAAATGATATTAAAGGTGATAAAATAACAAAAGGAGAATTTTTGATTGATGAAAAACAAATCATTTTTATCACTTATTACAGCGGGGCTGTTAACTTTGAGTATTGTTCCAAATTTTGTATTAGCAGATAGTTATGTTGATACAAAAGGGGGTGAAGGCACAAATACTCAAGCTTTAAATAGTAAATACAATCCTAATGATTGGAGTCAACAAAATGTTACTTTTAGAAAACTCCCTACTCCACCTAAGAAAAATATTGTTGATACAAAAGGTGGAACACATGAAAAGAGCACTTCTAAAAATCTTAATGATGGCTTACAACATGAAATAACTTATAATTATTTACCAACATTACCACAAAGACAAAGTATTGTAAAAGGGTGGAATGATAATATCCCATATTATGGATATGTAGATAATAATGGTTATTGGAATTATTATCAAGATTCATATGGATATTATATGTATCTTTATAATGGTGTTTATTATTACTATTAACAAAAAAGGAAGCAAGAAATTTGCTTCCTTTTATATTGTGCTTTAGCATTTGGTAGTCAGTATAAGCAGCTCTAAGCTGTTTTATTGAAATCATGGAGAACGAATCAAAAGTTGAATTAGACTGTTTTAGAGCATTACTAGTGACAGTGTAGAAATGATTACAACAAAATGGAAACAAAAATATTTTTGATTTACTTTTTTGAAAGATTTTGTTACAATAGATGAAATAAAAATAAAAAGAAAAGAGATTCTATATGCTAGATTCAAAGTTATTAAAACCTCGTAAAAACACAAATAAGTGCAAAATGATTATTAAAGGTGATTGGAATGATGCTGACTATATTACAGAAGATACATCTTTGACTATTGATGAACTGAAAGAATCATTGCCGTATTTTAATATTTTGCTAGATTTATTCAATTTTGACAATGATTACAGACGCAAAACTCGTGATTACAGAATAGATATTAGAGATGAGTTTGATAGAGCTTTAGCTTTTTATCTTGAGCACAATGATAACTTTTATCCAAAGCTTTTAGAACTAAAGAAAAATAAAGAAATCCTTTCAGAAAGACTAATTGCTTTAGATGAAGATAATTTTGAAGGTGTACATTATGCAGTACTTCAAAATATTAAGGATTACTATTATAGTGATGTTTTGCCATATTATGAAGGTTGGAGCATTCATAATATTATAGACATTTACATTGATTATAATGGTAATAAATATGATGTACAACCTGGTAAAACATTAGAAGCTTTTGCAGAACTTATGAATATGGAGTATGATAACTTCGCTTGGTCTCATGAAGATGAATAAAGAAATGGAAAATAGAATAAAAACAATCAGAGAGAATGCTTCATTAACTCAAGATGAAGTTGCTAAATATCTTGGTATTAGTACAGAAAAATTTGCTGGAATAGAATTAGGAATAATTCCACCAACATTAGTAATTTTAAATCAATTATCTAAACTCTTTGATGTTCCAGTAAAACACTAACAGAAAATAGTAAAGAATTAAATTATGCTGATTTTAATATAGCAAAAGAAACAAAAGATAAGCTTGATATGATAGATTTATTTTATGCTAATAAAAATTTATATAAAAAATTGATTTATCAGAAACAAGGAAAAGGAGTAAATTAAAATATTTACTCCTTTTTTCTTAGTGTTAAAATAAGCGACTCTAAGCTGTTTTACTGTAAGGTCGATACATTTATCGAAAAACAGTTTTTACAGTCGTAGCGTTTCACTAATGACGATATAACGACATTCAAAATCAGTTTCAGTATATAGAAAAAGAGAGCAATTTGCTCTCTTTTATTTTGTAAGTGATTTGATAAATTCTTTTTTTGATTTTCCTTGGCAAGCAAGTTTTTTAGATTGCAAAATCAATGCACCAAATTCTTTTGATGGTTTAAATCCAAGTTGAATCAACTCTTGACCTGTGATAAATTGTGTTGAAATTGTTTCTTGACTCACTTTAAACATAGAAGTCAATAGTTTAATTTCAAATGTTGGCAAACCTTGTTTTACACCTTCAACTAGGATTGAGAATAAAGCAAATTCTTTGAATTTAATTTGCTCAGTTAGGAAAACAAGTTCTCCAACTGTTTTTGAGTCTTTAATGAATGTTGAAGCAGCTTCTGACAAAAATTTGAAAGATTTAATCATTTCAACAATTTCTGTTTGATTTGTAATTGTTAGTTTAGAACTTCCAAAGATGAAAGCGATAACAATTTCTGTTACTTTTTCTGGGTGTAATTCTTTTGCAGCTTTTGTTAATGTATCAATCAATTCAAGTTCTAATGGTGGGAAGAACAGTTCAAGAACACCCATTTTTTCAAGTTCTTTAAAGAATACAGATGGTGTTTCAGATTTGGTAATTGCTTTTTTTGTTTCTTCTAAGATACGTTCCATAGGAAGAGCAGTACAATCAAGAGTTTTAGCAATTTCAATTGTTTCAGGTGCAATTTCAAATCCAAAACGAGAAGCGAATTGAGCTGCACGGAAAACTCGTAATGAATCTTCAACAAATTTTTCAGTACAATGTCTTATGATACCAGATTCTAAATCTTTCATTCCAGCAAAGAAGTCAAGAATTTTACCAGTTTGGGTATCTTTCATTAGAGCGTTGATTGTAAAGTCACGACGTTCAGCAGCTTTAGCTTCACCAATAAATGGGTCAACAACAATTTCAAAATCTGTATGTTTTTCTCCAATTTGTTTTTCTGTACGAGGGAAACTGAAGTCGAAATCTGTACCGTCCATAAAAGCTTTGTAAACTCCAAATGATTTACCAACGAAATCAATTTTAATTCCTAGTTCTTGAGCAACAGAAACAAATTCATCTTCAGTAATATGGTGAATTTCAATGTCAATGTCTTTGTTTTCTTTGCCAAGCAATTCATCACGAACACAACCACCCACGTAGTAACTTTTAGCTCCTTTAATTGATAATTCTTTAAGTAATAATTCTAATTTAGTCATAAGTTTTTCCCTCTTTCATTTCTATATTTATATAATACAACAAAAATCCCATTTTGTCAACAATAAAATAAAAAATATTTACTTTTTAAAAATTATTTGTTATAATGAAATTGTTCTCAAAAGGTGCTTAAAAAATTTGAATAGAATAAAATAAATTGGAGAACAAAAAATGAAAACACAAGATGTTATCGGAAACAAATATAAAGCCTTGGAAAAGGATTATAGAGCAAAATTTGAAAGTAATAAGTATTTAATTCTTAGATTAGATGGCAAAGCTTTCCACTCATTTACAAAAGAAATGAAAAAGCCATTTGATGAAAGATTATATGAAATTTTCAAAGAAACTTTAAAATACTTATGTGAAACTGTAGATGGCGTAAAAATCGGGTACTATCAATCAGATGAAATCTCTTTGGTCTTATTTAATGATAGTCCTAAAATCAATAAACAATATTGGTTTGATAACAAAGTAGAAAAAATCCTTACTATTGCTACATCAATCTGTACTGCTAAATTCAACTCTGAATATAACAAATTCGGACAATTTGGAACTAAAGAATTTGGTTTCTTTGATGCAAGAGGATTTGTAGTTGATACACTTGATGAAGTACAAGAATATTTAGAATGGCGAGTTAATGACTCAATTAAAAACTCTGTTTATTTATATGCTTTTGATAAAGTAAAAGAAAATAACAATCCTACAAAAGCTTTGATGAATAAGTCAGTTAAAGAAAAAATTGATTTATTGAAGAATGAGTATGGTGTAGATTATTATAGCTTTGAGTCAAAATATAGAAAAGGAATTTTTTACTCAAAAGAATATACTACATTCGTAGTTAAAAAAGAACAATACCCACAACATTTAAAAGAAGATAAAATTGTTACTAGAAGAAAATTCAAATTACATGAAACTTTTGATAATGTTGCAGATATTGTTGACTATTTCAGAAAGGATTGAAATTAACAATGAGTAATAATCAGATTGTTACTACCTATAGCAAAATTGCTTTCTTAGGTGATTTACATGGAAACACAAATAATGCTTATAAGTTAATTGACTTCATTATGGAGCATGATAATCCTGACTTGTTAATTCAAGTTGGAGATATGGGCGTGATGGGCGAGCTGTTTGAAAAATATCTAAATAAGCTAAATAAGAAATTAGAGTCTTATAATATAGAACTTTGGTTTATTGACGGTAATCATGAAAATTTTAATTGGCTTCTAAATAAAGTTAAAAATCCTCATGGACTTAATTCTATTACTTCTAAAATTAAATATATTCCTAGAGGAACTATGCTAACACTAGGAAAGAAAAACTTCTATTTTTGTGGTGGTGCCTTTTCTATTGATAAGTTCATGAGAACTATTTATAAGAGTTGGTGGCCACAGGAAATTTTATCAAAAGAAGAAACTGAAGAGTTAATCAATTATTACAATGAGAATTACAGCAATTATAAAATTGATTATTTTATCTCACATGATACTCCATTGTTTGAACATTATCAAGATGATTCTATCTTTATGAACCAATCAGATTTTTATGAAGATTACTCCCATAAGATAAATTTAAGAAAGATTTATGAACTAACTAAAGCTCCTAAAATTATTCATGGACATTATCATAGATTCAATAAGTTTATTCAAGACGGAGTGGAAAATATTACTCTTAATTGTGATGGCTCTCCATTTACTGAACAATACACAATTGTTGAAGCGTAACTTAGCATTGACTTTTGCTTGATTTTGTGATAAAATGAAAGAAAATAAATTTATAAGGGTGAAGAAATGACAATTGATAAAAAAGCTTTAGAATACCGAAATGAAGCGATTCAACTAAGAGAAGAATATGAGCAAAGAGCTAAAGAATTAAAGAATTTAGACAATACAACTAAAGAATGGTTTGATGGTATAGATGAAAACCGAAAATTCTTCTTTAAAGCTCTATTACCAGAATATAAATTCTTGAATTATTTGAATGATAAGCAATTAGAGAAATTTACTGAATATCGTATGGGTAAACCAAGAAAAGAAAATCCTAATTATAATTTCCACCCAGAGATTACAGACTATAACAGAAGTAATTGCTTAAATCTCATGAGTGCTATTTCAGGTAAAACAATTGAACAAATTATTAAAGTTAGAGATAAACTTGAAAATATGACTGAATTAGAAGCTTATCGCTATATTATGGAACGTATTCCGCTACGAACTGATGAGCCAATTGTTGCTTTGGATTTGGAAGCCGCTTCGCCTAGTCTTCGGGATATGAATAATAAATTTGATTTCGGTCCTCGTACAGAAATTATCGAAGTTGGTTATATTAAAGTTTGGCCCGATGGTAAAGTTAAGAAGTTCTCTAAATTATTTGGAGTAGACCCTAATTTACTTGAAACTAATGGAACTGGTAGAGAAGATATTCACAACATTTCCCCGAACGACATTAAAGATTTACCTAGATTTGTTGATGATTTAGAAGCTCAAAAAGAAATCTATAATGATTTAAAAGATTCAATTTTATTAGCTCATAATGCTCGTTATGAAAAAGGACAATTATCCCATTCATTAAGAGGCTTTAACAAACTTATGAAAGAAAACAGATTAGAAGTTATTGATACAATGCACTTATCTCAATTCTTTATGCCTCAAAATGAAAATAATACTAACGAAGCTTTTGTTACTAATACTGGTGGGAAATATGAAGAAGCACATAGAGCCTTTGCTGATGCACTAATGTCGTTAAATGCCTTTATGAGATATTTTAAGAAACCAGAAATTGAAATCAAAAAGGATTAGTTATGAATAAAAGAAAAGTTATTGCCGTTTGGGCAGAAGATGAACATGGCTTAATTGGTAAAGACAATGGACTACCTTGGAGAAAGCCGGAAGATTTAAAACACTTTAAAGAAACTACTATCAATCAAACTATTGTAATGGGTAGTAAAACATTTGAAGGCTTAGGAAAACGAGCATTACCTAATAGAACTACAATTATCCTAAGTAGAGATGTAAATTATGAAGCTAATGGAGCAATTGTTTACAACTCTATTGATGAAGTATTAAAAAATACTGACAAAGATTTATATATTGTTGGTGGGAAAGAAATTTACAAATCTTTCTCCCCATATTATACGGATTTGATTAAAACAGAAATTAAAGGTACTTATGAGGGAGATACTTATATTGACAATACATTTAACTATTTGCAATTTAAACTAGACTCAATCAAACAACTTTCTGATGATGTAATAGTCAAATATTATAAGAGGTTGACTGATGAAGATTATCAATAAAGATATAACAACTCTTAAAAAAGGAATATTGCTTCAACAAGTCAATTGCCAAAACGCAATGGGCTCGGGTGTTGCAAAAGCTATTTATACAAAATGGCCAATCGTTAAGGAAGAATACCATAAGTTTGCTCAAAATAAAAATCCTAATGATTTATTAGGCTTAATTCAAGAAATAAAAATCAATGAAGATTTATTAGTAGTAAATTCCTTTACTCAATTAACTTATGGAAGAGCTGGAAAACATACCAATGAAGATTTACTAATCAAAAATATTAAAGAAATTGCTAATAAATATAGTAACAAAACAATAGTTATTCCTTACTTAATTGGGTGTAGACTAGGTGGTGGAAATTGGGATTATATTTTTAAAAATATAAAAAATATAAACAATCTTTTAATCTGTAAATATGAGGGATAATTATGAAAGACTTGAAACTAAACATCAAAGAATCACGTTATAAAGGCTTTAAAGTAGGACAAGGAGTACAGCTTACTTATTTTACTGAAGATGAATTAGAACTTATTCGAGTTACATTCTCTACTTTATCTAATGTAAGAGGAAAATTTCAACGTACTATTAAAAAACGTCCAGATTTAGAAAAAGGCTTAGAAGATTTAAAACATATTATCTATAAACGAACTAATTTTGTACCAAGCGACAAAAACGATAAAGAATTTTTAGATTGGTGTAATAACATTGTCAAAGAAGGTTCAGTTAATTATTATAAAACATTGTTGAATAAAACTAAGAAAGAATTAGAAGAAGAAAAAGGAATATAAATATGACTACAATTAAAGATAAAATTACAGCTATGACTAAAGAAGCATTGCTTGCTAATAAAGCTGCTTCAATGGACGGAGTAAAAGGAACTCCAAAAGAAAAAGAATTAAAAGAAGCAATTAAACCAAAACTTACTACATTACGCTCAATTGAAGCTGCTATTCACAATAAAGAAATTGAGAAAAAAGCTAAATTAACTGAAGATGAAATTGTTGGAGTACTTAAATCTGCTCAAAAAGTTCGTCTTGCAGAAAAAGAAGCTTTAGTAAATGCTGGAAGAGATACAGAAAAACTTGATGCTCAATTAGAAATTATCGAAACTCTATTACCAGCTCAAATGTCTTACGATGAAGTTGTTGCTAAGGTAAAAGAAATTATTGCTAATGCTGAAGTTAAAGACCGTAAACTTATCGGTATTGCACAAAAAGAATTTAAAGGTAAAGCAGACGGAAAACTTATTACTCAAATCGTAAATGAGGAATTAAATAAATGAATTTAGCTGTATTATCAGCAAACAAGAAACAAAATAGAAAAAACATAGATTTTTCTAATTTGTTTTTTGTTATAGCTGTATTATTTATCATTACTAGAGTATTCTTTTGGGGAACTTACAAAGTAGAAGGCCATTCAATGGACCCTACTCTAAAAGGTGGCAATTATTTAGTAACAATAAATTATTTTACACCCCAAAGAGGTGATTTGGTAACTGCCAAAGAAGATGATAAAGTTATCATCAAAAGAGTTATAGGATTACCAAATGATACTATTGAATTTAAGAATGATAAATTATATATAAATGAAGTAGAACAAGATGAATCTTATTTAAACACTTTTAAAGAAGAATTTGCTAAAGATAGACTTCATGAAGAATATTCTTATAATCAAGCTTATCAAACAAGAGCTGCTCAAATGGCACATTTCACTCTTGATGCTGATAACAAAAGTGATTTTAAGATTACTCTAAAAGATAATGAATATTATCTATTAGGAGATAATCGTCCAGTTTCAAAAGATAGTAGAGAAGTGGGAGCTTTTAGTAGAAATCAAATCACTGGAAAAGTTATTATTAAAAACATTAACCCATTTTAAAGTAAAAACGGTTGAAAAACCGTTTTTCTTTTTTGATATAAGTATTGTGAAATAAAAATAAAAAAGGAGACTTTTGCTATGACAAATTTAGTAGAAATAGCAAGAGCTTGGAGAGATAAACAACTAACTAAAGATGAATTACTACAACATCTAAAAAGAGTTAAAATATATAGACCGAATACAGATAGAGATAGCTCAGAAGAACTTATCTACTTCATTGGGGATAAAAATAGTTTATTTGAAGTCGAAGAATATATTTTCCCATTAGAAGAAGATAAACCCTCTTTTAACGAGTTTCAAACTTTGGTTAATTCTTCAAGTATCGCATAAGAGAGTAAAGCCGGATTACGATTCGGCTTTTTTCATGTTTGCGAAAATCTCTAATTTATGATAAAATATATTATAAACTAAAAAGAAAGAGGTGAACTATATGAATTTAGATATGCTTATTACGTTTTCAATCATATTCTTTCTGAATTTGATTACTTCAGCATTGAGTCAATTGAAATATGTTTTAGCTAATAAATCTAAAAGTTGGAAAATGTACGCCTTAATCGGGATTGATACATTATTTTATTTATGGTCATTGAAATTAGTTATGAAAGATACATCACTTTGGGGTGTAGTTGTTTTAACAATTGGTAAATTACTTGGAATTACATTAGCTAACTTTATTGAAGATAAACTAATTAGAAAAATCTATCTTTACCAAATCTATTTATCAGATTATGAATTTGTTTTAGATTTAGAGAAAGCCGCTCATGAGAATAACATTTCTGTTACTACAGTAAAGGGTTACTCAAATGGAATTGAACGATTTATCATTTCTGCTCATTTAACTTCAAAACAAGCAAAATGGCTATTTACTTACTTAAAAGAACATGGAGTTAAAGACCCAACAGCAGATGCTTTTGAACTATCTAAAACTTTTGGAAATATTAAGAATCGACTCGAATTTTAAAAATATTTTTAAATAGTTGTTGACAACTTCGGTAAAATCGTATATAATAGATTCATAAAAAGAAATGAGGATAAAAATATGTTTTACATTTTGCTAATTTCAATGTTGCCAATCGCTTATGTAATGTGTACAAAAGTTGATGAAAAAGTATTGCTTGAAAATGGTGTTATGCCATACAAAAAGGGGAACTAATATGGTGAATGAAATTCTATTAGAAGTTATCAAAGAAGAACTTGCAGAAAAAGGACAAATTAAAGTTGTCAAAGATTCAAAAGTATTCGTCATGAAAGATTTGCTCTATGTGGGTGCTCGTGATGATTACCAATTGACAGAACACCCATTTGCACAAGACAAAGTTTGGTTAAAAGATTTCCAAAAGAATTGGGATTTTGAAGCTATTGCCATTTAAAACTTATTTTTGTTGGTATTATAAGTAAGAAAATGAAAGGGAAATAAAAATGGCTAAATTTGTTGAGATTAGAATTTGGAAACAAGGGTATGATGAGCAAGTAATCATCAATATTGACGATATTGCTAGGCTAAGTGAGGGGCCAAATACTCTCACACTAAAAACTCCCTTTGCAGATGGAAGTTTTGACAGGTCTGTATCTTCTGAAACTGCTGATAAACTAAGGAAAATATTAAATATAGAAACAATTGATGCTATGTAAAATCATTTTTTGAATAATGGAAATGAAAGAGTTATGAAAATAACTCTTTTTTTGTTGACTTTTTTAAAAAATTTTAATAAAATGGTTATAGGTAAATATATATAATTAAAGTGAAAGTTAATTATCATATATTTTAGATATAAAAATAAAAAAGAGAGGTTAGCAAAAGAAATGACAACTGTATTATCCAAGCTCATTTTCAAAAATGATTATGTAGTAATACTTAAAAATGACGAAGCAATTGGTATAGATAAAGTTTCAGGCTTTGAAGGCAAAGTTATTATTTTGAAAAATGGTAGTAAATACAACGAAGATACTCTAACAAGTAAGACTGATGAAACTAAAATTGCACCATATTATACTTTGACTGCCCATAGAACTCTATCTGCTTGGGAAAAAGAAAATAAAATTAAGAAATTTAGACATAGAGTTTTATTTAAGTTATTTAAAGAATTTGCTTTGCGATTTACATTTGATACTTGTTCGCAATTGACACAAGAAAAATCAAAATTAACTCCAATTAAATATGTTATTACTCCACTTGAGCTTGAACAGACAATCAGTGAGAAAGTTGCTGAGCTCTATAAAGGAGAATATTATGACCGTGAACCCGTACAAAATTGAGTATCAAAATTTACTCAAAGAACTAGCAGAGGATAGAGATGAATCCTTAAAAGTGCTAGAGGAAGGAGTTGACTCCGAAACATATATAGAACTTAAAAAAGAAGTTTATGTTTTAAATAGCATAGTAGCAAGAATGGAAAGTTTTTTGAGGGAAGAACAGTGAAAATATTTTTGGACGATTTAAGACCAGTACCAGATGAGTTTGATTTAGTATTCAGAAGTGGAAAAGCATTACTTAAATACTTAAAAGAAAATCCTAATCAACATTATGAGTTAATCTCATTTGACCATGATTTAGGTGAAAACACTTTAACTGGCTATGATGTAGTTAAAGAGATTGTAGATGACCTAGACATCAATTTCACTTTTGACAGATTCCAATTTCACACTGCCAATGTAGTTGGATTCAGGAATATGTACTATTACCTAGTTAATGCTCAAATTTATGATTTGTTCCCGAGTGGAATTATTGATAAAGAATTGAAGAGCTACACAAGTATATAACTGATTTTTAGGGTTGTTATATCGCCATATAAGCAATGCTAAAACAGTAAAAGCTGATTTTCGATAAACGTATCGAAAGCTCAATAAAGCAGCTTAAAACAGCTTAAAAATACATTAGAAAATTTGCTAAAAACTATATAAAGAAATAAAATTAGAAAGACCAAAGGTAACACAATGACTACTTTTAAAGACCTTACTAAAAAATATAACTGTACGGCAAAGTGTCAATCACTTTTAGAACGACTCGATATGGTAAAAGAAAAATTTGAGCAATTCAGTAACAAACATCAAATTGATGAACACTATGGATTAGACTTTGACTTTCTTTATGGGGACTTCACTTGGAAACCCAAATTAACTCAAAAACGCACTATTCAAGAGCATTTAGTAACTAATCACGAATTGATTGAAGAATTGAAAAATCTCTCCGATGAAGATTTTAATAAAGTGATGGCTACTATGGAAAGTGATTTGCTAAAAGCATTTTCTTATCACATTGTTAATGTTATGGGCCGGGCTATTTATTACAATTGCTTATTCAAAATAGACCAATTAAGAAATGTTAACCAAGATTTTAAAGAAACAATAAGCTACAAGGGCGAAGATATTACTATTTCAAAAACATACGATTACTTTATTATGAATTACAAAGATTATTTATGTGTTCATTACTTCAAAAACGATAGAATGTTTTCATTTGCAAATCCAAGTTTAGACCCCAACGATATAGAAAATCTAAAAGATTTTGAAGCAGAAGTTGAAAAAGATGTAGAGTTCTTGATTGATTTTTTAAATAGTTAAAGATAGCACAATTTTGTGCTATTTTTAGTTGCACTTTGAAAAATATTATTATATAATATAACAAAAGAAAAGGAGTTAAAATATGACTACATTTACAGAATTGCTTAGAGAAGCAAAAGAAGGTAAGAAATTAGTGCCTAGACCTATTAACCAAGATTTACAAAAACATATTGACTCATTGAATAAAATGTTTGCTGAAAATTGGTCTCCACACTTTGATAAAGATAAAGACTATGAATTATGGTCAGATTATGCTAATCATGTTTATTTTGGCAATGATTTTCAATATACTCTAGTTGTAAATAAATCTACTATTGATACAATTGAATTAGCACCAGTTAATTGGTCATTTGTCAAACGTTTTCCTTATCCATTAAAAACTATGTATGCTATCATTTTAAAACATTTAGTTACGCGAAAATTAGCCGATGATTTTAGAAAAGCTGTAATCAATAGTGGATTGTCTGTTATTTTTGATGAAGTACAAGACTTGGATTACCTGATTAAAGCTATGAATAGCGTTTTAGGGGAAAATACATTTATATTCAATGATAACACTATTAAATTCAAAAATGAAATTATTAAAGTGGACAATCTAAACTTCATGAGAAATTGCTATAACACTCTAAATGAATTTTTTCTTGATGTAAGTGTTCCAAAAGATTATAAAGAAGTAAATTTAGATTTGTTTAATTTGCTTAAAACAAATGGAGAAATTCGGGGAGATTTAGCTAAATTACTCATTACATTAAAAAATCTTTATCTTGATGAAGTGAATACTTTCTATCCTAAAGAATGGATTGAGAATACTAAAAATAAATACAAAACTCTTTGTAATAAATACACTATCAGTCCTAATGATTACCTTTTATATCCAATGATTCACAATAATTCTATTTCTTGGAAAATTACACCAAAGAATAGTAATTTCAAAATTGAGTCTTATTACTCTTTAAACACTTGGCACACACATAAGGGGATGAAAAACATTTCTAAAGAAGAGTTTTATAACAGTTTGGGGGAATTGGAAGAAATAGTTAGAAATGTTGCTATAAAAGAAGTCAATCATATTATAGCTGATAGAATTATTCGAGATACTTCTAAGAAAATACAAGAGCTAAATTTAAAATTAAATGACATTGAAAAGGAAATTGATTTTAATGATAACAAAATCAATGTTGTAGTAAAAGACGGAAAATTAAGCTTGAAATATAAGGATTATTCTTTCCAATGCTCTTATTATTCGCCATATGGGCCAAAGACTTATTTTGATGGAGAAGAAAAGAGTTTAGCAAAAGAAAATTGGCTAGATTACAAGATTAAACTTCGCCAAGTATCAGATTTATTTATTGACTTTTTAAATAGTTAAAAGATAGCACAATTTTGTGCTATTTTTTATTGACAAACTGTAATGATTATAATATAATAGAATAAAATGAAAGGCGGTTATAAAAATGGAACGATTACAAAAAGTTATTTATCTGATTGAGGAAAATCCCATTGTAAGAAGCTTTGATGATGTTGAGAAAATTTTAAAATCAATTTTTGGTTATCGTAAAATTAAAACAATATTAACTGAATATACTGAAACTGTTTATAATGCAGGTGCACAAAATGAAAGACTTAGATTGCCAATTGAAATGACTTGTACTTATGAAATTGCAATTGCTCCTACTGTTGATTATATTGTAAAAGTAACAGGTTATAAAATGCAAAGTTCTAAACGCTATTATCGAGTAGAAGAATTTATTGTTAATGGAACTGATTTAGTAAAAAGCTTAAAACAATCAATGAAAGCTAATCACATCATTTAATTTTAAAAATAGAAAGAGTAAAGAAATGAATACATTGAAAGAACAACAAGTAACATCATTGTCAGAATTGCTAAAAAATGCTAAAAGAGCAGAACAAACAATCGAACAAAATCCTAGTAGCAAAGAAAATGCTATTGACAGAGCAGTAAAACGACTTAATACATTGTTTGAAAAGTATTGGACTCCTTTGTTTGATGAAGATAAAGAATACCCATTATGGAATGATGGCCTTTCAATCTATTTTGGCCAAGGTAAAGGTGATTACTTCAGACTCGAACAAACTCCTATTAACAAGATTGTACTTGTTAATAGCCGTGAAAACAATCGGACTACTTATCCTGAGTCAATTGCTAAATCTTATAACAAAATTCTTTATATGATTGTTATTTATCATATGTATAAAGATTTCAAAAAAGAAATTGACTTTTCTGAAATTCTGAAAGAGAGAAAATTTACACGTCATATTGAGAGCTTTAATGACTTAATCCTTATGATTAAAGGGCTTGTTTTTGATAATACTTTCAATAGAAATTATATGGATAATACAATTGAAGTCAAAGGTAGAAGTATTGAAATTTTCCCAAAATTGGGCTTCGCTATGGATTATTACTATAAATTAAATTCTAATAATGTGAACGAGCGCAAAAATTACATAAATGATAATAATGAGATTTCGGAAATTCTATTTAAGAATTTAATGACACACCAAGATAATTTAACTGGATTTAAAAAATCTATTTCACAATTAGTTCAAACTTATTCAGAGATTTGTGCTGAACTCTTGTCTGATTCAGACATTCAAGAAATTAAAAAACAATTTATTTCACTCTGTAAGAAATATGATTTAGATAGTAAAAATTATCTTCTCTCAGTAAATAACTGTTCTGATAACAAGCTAACTTTTTCAGTGAAAAAACGTAGCAATTGGGAATATTTAACTATTGAAGAATACTTAAAAAATAATTCTAATTATTCAGCTTTGCGATTCAAAGAAAAAGGTGCTTCGTTTGATTATCAAAGTTTAGAAAAGGAAATCAAAGCCCATGCTTTAGAAAAATTAGAAGATGATTTTGCTCAAAAATTTTATGTGAGAAATAAATCTAAAATAGATGAACTTAAAAAAGTTAAACATCTCCACAAAAGAAATCTCAAATTTGGAAAAGAAGAGCTAAGCATTTTTATCTCTCAAGAATATTCTGTATTTCAAATCATTCACAACAATTGTAAATTTCATTGTCTATTTAATGATAATTACACATTCACAATTGATTACTCACTTCAAAAAGAATTGCTAGACTTATCATTTGAGGAAATTCAAAAAATCTTAGAAGCTTCTGCTGAAGTAATTGAAAAATTTATAAATAGTTAAAAGGAAAGATGAATCATGAACAGAACTATAAAAGATTGTGTTTATGGTCTAGCTATAGGGGACGCTTTAGGAGTCCCCTTTGAATTTAGGCCTAGAGACTCATTTAACGCAACAACTATGACTTCAGGTGGCCTTTGGAACCAACCTATTGGAACTTGGTCAGATGATACTAGCATGACTATTGCTACTTGTGATGCGCTTAGAGAAAATAACAAAAAAATTGATTTGAAAGCAATTCAACGAAATTTTGTTATTTGGAAAGACTACGATGCTTATACAGCTCATAATAATACTTTTGATGTAGGAAATACAACTGCACAAGCTTTGGATAGAAGAATTGGGCTGGACGATTTATATTCTAATGGTAATGGAAGTCTAATGAGAATTGCTCCTTTAATCTTTATTGATTGTACAGATGAAGAAATTGCTCAAGTAAGTGCTATTACTCATGCTCATCAATACTCAATTGAAGCTTGTATTTTGTTTGTTAAAATTGGAAAAGAATTACTTAAGGGGAAATCTTTAGAATCTATATTAGATGAATTAGAATGCTCTGAAGCATTTTCTCAATTAAAAAATCTTAAAAATTTAGGTAGAGATTCTATTAAATCTGGTGGTTATGTTATCTATACTTTAGAAGCTTCCTTATGGTGCATTTTAAACACTGCTACGTACAGTAGCGCTGTGCTCACCGCAGTTAATCTTGGTGATGATACAGACACAACGGCTGCTGTTACAGGCGCTCTAGCTGGAATTATTTACGGCTACGAAGAAATTCCAAAAGAATGGATTGATAAATTAGCTAATAAAGAACTAATTGATTCTTGCTTGTTTTAAACAAAAAGAAAAGATTTAGCATTATCTATGCTAAATCTTTTTTAAGTAAATTCTATTAAATTTATTTTATAAGCAAGTTCTACAACTAATTGTTGACCTAATGACAATTCATTAAACTTCTTATCTTCCATTTTTTCGAGTTCATTTTTATATTTTGCTCTAATTTCTAGCTTTCTTATTTCTTTTTCATATTCTATCCTACTATTAACTTGTTCAGCAACAATTTCTTTTACTTCATCTGAAATCGTAACTTTAACCTCATTTTCTAGCAATCCATAAGCATAGCAAAGCTTAATCAATTCTTTTTCATCTTTGATAATAAAATATTTATTCTTAAAATCTCTGGGTAATTCATTAAAATTACTTATTGGAAATTTAGAATTTCTTGATTGAACCCAGCTTGGAATAAGTCTATTTTGCCTTTTTAAATAACTTTCTTTATAATTCATTTTACAAACTCTCTTTCTTATGTTACAATAGATATACATAAATTATTATTCCAAAAACAAGAGGTATAAACATGACTATTTTAATTATCGGAATTGCTGTATTAGTAAGTATTTTTATCTTGGGCTATATTTATAAAAACAGAAAGAAGAACGAATCTAGCCAAGATAATCTTGAAGATTTTTCATTCTCACCAGGAGTTGAATTAACTACTAATGTGAAGAAAAAATCAGAATTGACTCCAATGGAAAAGGCTACTGCTGTTAAAACTTTAGAGAAATTGGGGTATAACAAAGCAGAAATTATTGGTTTGCTAGGAGAGGAAGTTTATGACAATTAAAATAGGTCTAATCCAAGGTAATGGAAAGGATTTAGTTGGTGGAGGTTCAATTCAACTAGAGTACAATCTATGGGCTGATTCACAAAATGACATTGAATTAACGAATTTCGTAGCTGCGCCAAATGATGAAAGAACTAACTTCTATACTGAAAAAGAAATTTCAGGTCGAACTTTGAAAAATGTAGTTGAATTTAATAATAGCTCACCAAATACAATCTTTGACAATATGGATAAGTTAATTGTTTTGACTTATCCTTTTGCTGATGCTTTGGAAAATAAAGAAGAAACAGCTAATTGGTATAAAAACACTTTAAAACAATTCAAATCAAACAAAGATAAATGGCTTGGCGTTATTTGTTATGATTACAAAAAAGAAGTTGTATTAAACAATCTTGGAGCACTTTATGTAGAATTATACGAAATGACTGATAAGATTTGGGTAAATAATAAATTAAATCCATTAGTTGATTATTTGTATAAAAATAGTACAGTAACAGAAAAACAATTCCATTTTACTTGCCCACAATTCATGAATGAAACCAAATTGGAATGGAAAAATCCTAAAGACAAAAAAATGAATTGGCTTTATTATCAAGGAAGAGCATTAGCTTGGAAAGGCTGGGATGCATTACCTCATTTATCTCAATATTTAAAAGATTATTACTTAATCTTTAATGGAATGGGTACTGTTAATGGAGAATTTGACTCAATCTTTATGACGAGTTATGTTGAAGTAACTTATGGTGCTAACACATCTGACAAAGATAGAATGAAGTTTAATGCTATGTATGAGAAATATTTTGTCAGAAAAGAGAAAGAAACTTCTAAAGTTGAACTATATGGCTTCTATGACCCGAAAACTGCTAATGAAATTACTTCTACTGCTGGATTTGCTATGTATTATACAATCTTAAACCCAGACCACAATTTCTTCCCCGAATATGCTCTTATTGATGCAATTAGAAATGGTACAGTGGTTATTTTGCCTAGTTGGTACTTTAATCCAGCAGATTTTGAGGAACCTAATGACCCATTAAATAAATATACTACAACTAGAATTATTGATGGAACACCTGAAGAAACAGGTTTCTTAACTTATGACTACAAGAGCAACAATTACAGACAATTACAACAAAAACTTGATGAATTACGTGCCAATCCTAATTTATATGAGCAATATAGAGAAAGAGCTTATAATTACATGATTAAAGAACATGGAGCTAACAAAAAGATTAGAGAATTTTTGAAATAGAAAGGTATGAGAATGGCAATAGAGAACCGAACAGATTTAATAAAAGAAATTGAAGCATTTAGTAAAGCTCTTTATGATTTTCAAGGCCTAGAAAATGAACTCATTTCTCAAAATAAATTTAAACCCTATTATTCTGAACACGGTATCTTAAAACGTGTTGATTACTCAGGGGATATTCTTGATGAAGAAGCCTTCCTTATTTTCTATGGTTTATTCTTTGATATGATTGAACTGAATCCAAATGCAGAAGAACTAACAGATAGTCAATACTTTAATACTCTTTATCAAATTTATAGAGATAAGAATAAAAAAGAACTTGAAGAACTAGATTTGTTTATGCAAGTAATTCAAAATAGTAGAGCAAAAGAAGCTGCTTCTCAAAACACAACTGATAACAAATGCTATAATGATGTTGAAGAATTTTTAAACAATGTGCTTATCAATAAAATTCGCAAACAAATTAAAAGTAAATCTGATTCTGAAAAATTTCTATTTACTTTAATGGGGAAAATCAAAAATAATCGGGAAGATAGACAAATAACTATTGTAATTAGTTCTTTACTTTTACTTTTTGCTGGTGCGATAACAATAATTTTTGGATTTAATGTTTTAGTTGGTGCCGACTTAGGTATTGCCTCTTTATTTCTAATTGTCTATTCTTCTCTTTATTTGTTTATGTACAGAATTAGTAAACAAGAAAAAGAAGAATTGAATCAATTGTCCGAAAATTTCAAGAAATACCTTCTAGGTAATCGAGTCACGTTTAACGAAGAGTTCTTTAATAGTAAAACAACAAGTTATCTTGACCCATTTTTCAAGGATAGCACAATTTATCCTTATGTAAAAGCAAAATACACAAAAACAGAAAGTGAAAATGGTATTATAAATGAATAAAAGAGAATTACTTTACGAGATTGATAAATTTGATGAAGCGTTACAAAATCATAAATACACTGAAGAGTTAATTCCAGTAGATAAGTATTTTCCCTACAAATTAGATGAAAGAACTCTTGTAAGAAGTGATTTTGAAAGTAGTATCTATGTAGAAGATTCATTCCTCATGTTTTACCAAACTTTCTTTGATAAAATTAAGCTAAATGAAAATGCTCAACAAGTATCAAAAAGCAAATACTTTAATACGCTTTATTATGATTATCTAAAAGAAACAAAACAAGAAATTAAAAAAGATACATTTTTACAATCACTTGACGAAAACAAGAAAAGTAAAGCCGAAACTAAATCACTTGCAATTTTAAATTTCTTTGATAATTTACTCCAATCCAAACGGAGAGAAATCCAAGAAGAGTTAAAAAGCAAAGCTTCATCAGAGAAACAATTGTACAAAGTGATAAGTAGAAAGTTTGATTATGAGGAAACTATGCAATTACTTGGTGTGATTGATGTTGCAATGTTGATAGCAATTTTCCTAACAATGTCAGTAAACATTGCAAATAAAGACAATTTCCTTGAATGGCTAATACCAGTAACATTTATGGCTGTCATTCCTATAAATTTAGGGCTCCTTATATATTGGTTAACACATAAAACAACAAAAGCAGAAATTGCCGAAATAAAAGTTTTACCTGATAATTTTAAATCATATGTTAGTGGTGGGTTAATAATAACTAGTGAAGATTTTTTCAGTCCTATTACTTTTGATTATCTTGATTCATTCTTTGATGATAGTGAAGTTTATTTGTATTTGAAAAATAAATATTCTAAAGTAGAAAGGGAGGACAAAATAACAAATGAATAAAAATGAATTGATTAGCGAAATATTTGAGTTTGAAAAGGAATTAGAAAGAAACTATGACAGGCGTTTATTGCTCAGAGATAAATTCAAGCCTTATTTTATCAATGAGGGGGTATTATTTCGGGAAATAAAAAGAAATAATGAGAGTCTGAAAATAAGTGCAGAAAGCCTTAATTCGGGAGAAGAATTGATAGCTTTTTATGAGAATTTCTTTAAATTGCTAGATGAAAATGGCTCAGTACCCTATTCAAATGACAAATTAGAAGATTCAAAAAGTAAATACTTTAAAAAATTAAATTCATTTCTAGCAACTGGATATGATTCGTTTGAAAGAATCTATCAAAATCCAAACTCAAGTCAAACAGATTCAATATATTCTGTTTTCCAAAAAAGATTCCAAAAGAATTTTGCTGAAGAAGTTGACATCAAAGGAAAAACTTTGAGAGAATGGTACAATTTTGAATATGTGAAATATTTTTTGGCTCTTTTAGCTTCTTGCATCGGTCTTGCTTTAACAGGCTTGGTACAACTTTTATTTAACAATTTGATTGCCTCATCAATTTTAGGTGGTATATTTTGTTTTATTATTGCATTTGACCTCATTAGAACTCAATATACACTTAGAAAAAATCGTATAACTAAAATTGAAGAAGAGTTCTTCAACAATATTTTTGAAACAAAATCTGAAAAAGAATTTTTCAAATACATCAAACTCTGTAAGTATGAAAATTATCTCAATGATTATTTCAAGGGTGATGTGCTATATGAAGAATTAAAACGAAGAAATAATTTTAATACTACTAATTCAGAAAATGAAATTGTGGGGAATTGAGGTGTTAAATGAACAAAAGTGAATTGATTCATGAAATATATTTATTCGATAAAGCTTTAGCAGATTATGGAATAAGTAAAGAGATTAAATTACATGAAGGTTATTATTTAAGTTTCGGAACATTACATCGAGAAATTGGAAGCGATAGAATTGGTGCTTCAAATTTAATTGAAACAGAAAAAGAAAAGAGTTTATTAGCTTTTTATGAAACTTTTTTCCATGACCTTGATACATTAGATATGTACCGTGATGGCAACTCTTATTTTGAAAAAGTTCTTAATTATATTAAAAGAAAAACAGCTTATGACAAATTTGAATTAGTTCAATCGTCCTTTATTATAAAGGATTACAACAGTGTTGAATTTCATTTCAAAGATAGCTATAATAAAATTTTCTTACCTCAAAATCAAGAGCAAAAAGATGCTTTAGAAATGAGCAATAAATCATTTAAATTACACAATATTATTAGCATTATAAATTCAATTCTAGCTGCTACGTTATTTATTTCAGCAATTTATTTCTTTATTAACAAAATAAATATTTTTTATAATCCAATTTTTATTTTAGCATTGCTAATTGGCTTTATATTGAAAATTGTTAATACTTATATTAGTGCAACGGTTACAAAATACAAAGCTATAGCTAATAATATGGGATATGAAATTGGTGATTTTGCAAAATTAAATCAAAGAAATTATTGCAAAGATATTTACCAATTTTATAAAGATGATTTATTTTTCAAAGAACTTCAAAAACAATATAATATAACTACAACACCAACAGGTAATCAAATTATAGGAGAATAAAAATGAACAGAACTCTAAAAAACACATACAAAGATAAAAAAGTATTTATTACAGGTATTACTGGTTTTAAAGGAAGTTGGCTTGCGTTACTATTACATAGATTAGGAGCTGAAGTTAAAGGCCTTGGATTAGAACAACCAGAGGAAAATACTATTTTCTATAAGGGCGAAATTGAAAAAATCGCTAAAGTTTATATTCAAGACTTGCGTGAAGATTTTTCAGATGAATTAACCAATGACATTCAAGAAGCAGATTATATTTTCCATTTAGCTGCACAACCAATCGTATCAGAAGGCTATCGTGACCCTTATGGAACATTTAATACAAATGTTATGGGCACTGTTAAAATGCTAGAACTTGTTAAAAATTCTACTCATGAAGTATCTTTCCTTAGTGTCGCAAGTGACCGAGTTTATGCTTCAGTTCCACGCCCTCATGTTGAAACAGATTCAATGGCTGGATTTGAACCTTATTCATTATCTAAAGTATTTGATAATATGCTTGTAGATATGTACAGTCAAATGGACGGTGTTTCTGACAAAGTTAAATTTATTAACGCTCGTGCCTCAAACGTGCTCGGTGGTGGAGATAAAGGAATTAACCGTATTGTAACTTCAATTATGGACGCTGTTGAAAAAGGAGAACTTCTTAAATTGAGAAATCCAGCATTTGTCCGTCCGTACCTTTATGTACTTGATTGTCTTTCACAATACTTAATTATTGCTTCTTATGGAACATATAATGCTTACAATATTGGTGCAGGTGAACATACAAGTGTTTCTGTACAAGAGCTTGTAGAGTCATTTATCAAACAAAGTTATCACAACTTGAAATGGGATAATACTGGAGAGCAATTTGGATTTGAGGGTAATACATTACTTGTAAATACTGATAGATTCCACAATGAGTTTCCTAAAGTAAATTCTGTTTGTGATACTATTGATGATGTTGTTAATCGTATCTTGTTAATCAATAATGAGTCAGACAAAGAACTTGCTAAACAAAAAGCAAATACTCTCATTGATGAAGCAATTTCTGTATATAATGAATTTTAAGGTGAATTAACTATGGAAAAAATTTTAATTGAAATTTTTAAACTTTATGGAAGTGGTGGCGAAGTATCTCAAAAAACAATAAATTTTGTTATAGATTCTATTGATAAATTGGAAGAAGCTTTAAATGATAAAGGTTTTGGAATGCTCTATGAAATTGGAGGCTCTGAATATGACGATTTAGTCAATGGAATTTCTTCAAATGCTATTATAGAATGTGAAGGTGATTGGGATGACCCAGTTGCATATAAAATTATTCGTTATTCTTATGACGATAAACTAAATGAAATTGAGAAAAACTATGAAAACCAAAAAGAAGAACTGAATAATTTATTTAATATTTGATTTTTCTGAAATTATTTGTTACAATAAATATAAAATAAGAAAGGTTGTTAAAATATGGAAAAATATTTGATTGAAATTTTTGGAGTTTATGGAAAGGGTGATGCTGATAAAGAAGTGGAAAGCTTTGTTATAAATTCCATTGATGAACTTGAAGAAGCTATGGAAGGTTATGAATGGCTTTGTAGTGATGGCGGTAAATCTGATTTCCAAAGATTCGTTAAAGGAGAAAATACAACTGCCACATTCCCTCACTATGGTGACTGGGACGAACCGGACGAGTATGAAATTGTTCGAACTTCTTACAAAGAAAAACTAGAACAAATTGAAAAAGAGTACAAAGATAAAAAAGAAGAATTGAATAAACGCTTTGGAAAATAAAGGAAGAAAGATAAAACTTTCTTCCCTTTCTTTTAATTGATATACTAAAGAAAAATTTTTAAAATAAAAGAGGCTTTTTACTATGAAAACTTTTGATTTTAAAGGGAACGCAATCACAAATAACTATACTTTAAGTGATTACTTCTCTACTATTTATACTAAAATGTTTATTGGATTGATTATAACAGCTTTGGTATCATATTTGCTTCCACTTGTGTTGCCAGGATTGTTTGTTGCAATCGTACACAATTACAAAATCGTAGCAATACTTTCATTGCTTGTTGAAATGGGTCTAATATTTTACATTGGCAAATCAATGAAAGATTCAAGTAAAAATATGACACCTTGGTTCTATTTGTATTCGTTTGTGAATGGGGTTACGTTTAGTGTTATTTTATCTTTTTCTAATCCAGTAACAGTAGCAGTAACTTTCTTAATCACTTCTGTTATGTTCGGAGTACTTGCTTTCATTGGAAGAACAACTAAGAAAGATTTATCTGGTATTGGTAAATTTGCTATTGCAACATTGCTTGGTTTAATCATTGCTACATTAGTTAATATTTTCTTACATAATACTATGTTAGATTATATTATTACTTATCTTGGTGTAATTGTTTTCTCTGCTTTGATTGCTTATGACAATCAAAAAATTCAAAAAGGATTTGCAAGAGTAAATCAAGATAATTATAATAATGTTACTACTTGGCATGCTCTTGATTTATACCTAGACTTTATCAACCTATTCTTATACATTTTAAGAATTTTGGGCAAAAACAAATAAACTGCAGTCTGAGCTGTTTTATCAATGGTTAGGGTTAACTATCAAAAACAACCCAAAACTGTTGCTAAAACAGCTTTTTAGCGTTTAGAAACAATGCTAATAACGATATACAAAATAAAAATTTTAAAGAGGTATTGTAATGAGTCAGATGCATATTGGTAATAGAGGTGTGCCTATGAAATGCGTAGCACAACCAGGTAAATGTCCAAAAGCACCAGGTATTGGGCATTTTCAAAAAGTGGAACAAGCTCAAGAATTTGCAGACCGTTTGAACGAATTAGAAGCAAGCGGTTTTACTTATAAAGATGTTCCAAAAGAAGATATTAGCAAGCTTGATAATGCACAACTAATTCTTGCTCAAAAAGAATTAAATGCTCATAAATCTGAATATGAAGATTATAAGCAACGTATCAAATGGCGTAAAGAAGTTAGGTCAAAAGCTCAACGTGAAATGAAATCTATCATTGATGATAATAATAGTCAAATCGCAAGAGTAGTACAAGCTAACAATTTAACTGCACAAGCTCGTAGAGTATGGAAAAATGCAGAGGGTGAAGAAAGAAAAACTGCTTATGCTCAATATAAAGAAGCATTAGCAAATAGTAATGCTATTTATGCAGAAGCAAGTAATGCTACAAAAGCCAATCAAGAAAATTTCTCTAAATTAGTTGACAAGAAAGAAAAAGCTGAAACAGAACTTTTAGAGTTTATGGAAGCAAGAGCTATTCAATCAAGTGAAAAGAACTATGCTATTAACATTGACGCTGAAATTGATAAAAGAGAAATGAATAAATAACAAAAAGAGGTGAATTTCACCTCTTTTATTTTTGGAATAATATAACTATAAGAGTTAAAAAAGATATTTAAACTCATTAAATTATGCTTAATAAATTAAGCTATACTAAAGGAGAAAAAGATTATGCCCTTTTTTATAATTTTTCTAATCATTGCTATTGCAGTACTTGCATTTTTCTTCTCAACTTACTACATTGTACCACAAGGAAGTGTAGCGATTGTTGAAAGATTAGGTAAATACCACAAAACTTCAACAGCAGGTTTACATTTCTGTTTACCTTTAGGAATTGATAAAGTTGCTATTAAATTACCACTTCGTATGCAACAAGAAGAAATGGCAGTAGAAACAAAAACTAAAGATAATGTGTTCGTAGTTATGGCTATTGCTACACAATATAGAGTTTCAGAAAACAATGTAACAGATGCTTTCTATAAATTGCTTCGTCCGAAAGCACAAATTCAATCTTACATTGAGGATGCTTTAAGAAATGCTGTTCCAAAATTGACTCTTGATGAATTATTTGAAAAGAAAGATGAAATCGCTCTTGAAGTTCAAAAACAAGTTGCTGAAGAAATGTCAACATACGGTTACATCATTGTTAAAACACTTATTACAAGAGTTGAACCTGACGCTGAAGTTAAACAATCAATGAACGAAATCAACGCAGCTCAACGTAAAAGAATGGCTGCTCAAGAGTTAGCAGAAGCAGACAAAATTAAAATTGTTACTGCAGCTGAAGCAGAAGCAGAAAAAGATAGATTACATGGTGTTGGTATTGCAAACCAACGTAAAGCCATTGTTGATGGTTTAGCAGAATCTGTAAAAGAATTAAAAGACTCTAATATGCAATTAACTGAAGAATCAATTATGAGTATTCTATTAGTTAATCAATACTTAGACAGTTTAAATAATTTTGCTAAAGGAAATAATAGTACTATCTTCTTACCTTCAAATCCTACTGGAATTGAAGATATTAGAACTCAAATGCTAAGTGCATTAGCAACTGATAAAAATAAATAAAATTCCTTAAAAAAGCACAATTTCTTGTGCTTTTTTCTTAGTTTAGCTCAGAAAGTAGAATAATATATAATAAAGAACTCAAAATAGAAAGAATTGGTAATATGAATTATAATTTATTCCAACAATTAACTGATGAAGAAAAAGAAAAATATATAGTTACTTCAAAATCTACTGATGATTATCCGCATTTATATACTCCAGCATATTCTCCGTCAAGACATTTTTCTGCTTGTATTGAGCGTAATATGGAAACAAATCAAAGAAAAGATATTTGCCGTTATGCAATATTCTTAACTAAAGGAAAATGTGCTTATTGTGGAGATACACTTATCAACTTAAAAAATGGTAAGAAATATGGAAATAAAGATTTGAATTGGGACCATATTCACCCAGCTTCAAAATGTAACATTTTAACTTATGGAAATGTTTTGCTATCTTGCTCTGACTGTAATATTAAGAAAAGTGATAATGATACATTAACTTGGTTTAAAGAGCAATTAGATAATGATGAGTTCCCTAATGCTTTATTTACTTATGAAGAATTTAAAACTTTATTAAAACAAGAATTTGAACAATACACAAAAGATTATCCTTGGGTAAGATTAGTTAATACAAAATACTTTCATAATAAAGAAAATATGAAAGCAAAAGAATTGACTTGTAGAACAATCCATGATGAAATGGGAGTTTATAGCTTCTCTCAAAATTCTGTAAACAATTATCAATGTTCAGATGGGCTTAAGAAAGAGCTTAATATTTTAATTGAAAAAGTTCCAGAGGGAGCTAAAACTTATAATTTTAATCTTGCAACAAGTTATTTCTTCAACAATTTCGGATATACTGAAACATTTCTGAAAGAAGATTTAATCACATCATTATTAGATTATAATAATTTTATTTTTGCATTTGATGTGTTTCTTTCAACTCTTAATAAGCACACTTTTTCTAAAGTAAAATATTTTGCTGAAGCTATTATCAAATATTACTTCCAAAAAGATTATAAATTTCCAAGTTATAGAGAAAGAATTATTTATTTGAAAGATATTGATTGAGAGTACTTATATAAGTGCTCTTTTCTCTTTTATTTGACTTTTTAAGAAAAGTATTGTATAATGGATTAAATAATCTTATAGAAAGAGGTAATAATGGACGAAAATCTATTACTAATCGAAATCATAAGTACGTTATTCGTAGCTAAACTCGTTGAGCAAAAAATACTTAAACGAACTGAAATCAATGATGCTTTTGAAGCTCTTGTTGATTATCAAAATGAACTATATGGAGTGAATTATAAGATTATTCTTAATGAAGAAGATTGCTCGTTAAATCTGAAATCTTATTTAGAGAGTATTAGGATAACAGGTAATCTAATCAATAAATTACTTGAACAAACAACTGAAAAAGAAAATGCAGATTTCCTTAGACAAATCAAACGAAACTTTGCTGATGAACTTAGACTTATCAGAAAAAGTTTAGAAAAAGGACTTAACAAAGACCGCTAAATCAGTTTAAGGGTTGTTATATCGTCATATAGCAAACGCTAAAACAGTTAAAACTGATTTTCGATAAATGTATCGAGATTACAGAAAAACAGCTTAAACTTAAATAGAAAAGAGAATAAAATGAAGAAACAAATTGCAGCATTTTTTGACATTGACGGAACAATTTATAGAGACTCATTAGTAACAGAACTTTATAAGAAATTGCTTAAATATGAAATTATTCCACAAGAAGAATATATTAAACAAGTTAAAGAGCCGCTAACTGCTTGGAAAAATCGCCAAGTTAGTTATGAAGATTATTTAGAAGCACTTACTGAAAACTTCTCAACAACGATTAAAGGGTTAACTAAAGCTCAAATTGATTTTGTTACTGACCAAGTAATGAAATTAAGTTCAGATAAAGTTTATACTTATACTCGTGACAAAATCAATAGTCATAAAGAACAAGGACATATGGTTATCTTTATTTCAGGTTCGCCAGATTTTATTGTATCACGCATGGGTGAAAAATATAATGCTGATTTAGCAATTGGCTCTGGTTATGAATTTAAGAAAGATTTATTTACTGGAAAGATTAAACCAATGTGGACCTCACGAGCAAAAAATAAGAAAATCAATGAACTTGTTGAAGAGTATAATATTGATTTAGAAAACAGCTTTGCTTATGGAGATACAAATGGAGATACTTTAATGCTTTCTAAAGTTGGAAATCCTATTGCTATCAATCCTAATAAAGAGTTACTTGCTAACATTATGAAATTAAAAAACAATAGCCATTATAAAATTATTGTTGAACGTAAAGACTCTATCTACAATCTTACACCAGATATGCTAAAAGATATTTAAATTAAAAACTATAAGGAGCTAAACTTATGCTACAAGATTTTGATTTTCAACATTTTATCCAAAATGTTTTTACTTATATAACAGGTAATCCTAAAGTTCTATCAATTCTTATTTCACTTGTTTTGTTGATGGTATTATATGGAGTTATTAAGGCATTCATTAGAAAACTTTCCTCTGCTGTAAAATATTACTTTTATAGCTCAATTGGATTGTCCTCTGTTAATATTCTAACTACAATCCTATCTTACTTTACAATTACATTACCATTTGGAATTAGTAGTATTTTACTTAATTCTGGTAGTTTGATTACTCTATTGATTGGATTGTGGAAAATGAAAAAGGAGCTTGAACAACTTGGCATTTAATCTTGACTTATTCTATGAAGAAATACTAAATAAAGAGTCAGTTAACTTTTATATTTATGTAGAGGATATGAAGTCAGGTATTAACTTAACAAAATCAATGCCTACTCTTACTGCTCTATTAAATTGGGATTATAACTGTATTCTTGATTTACAAAATGATTATCAATCGGGTTTATATGAAGATAATAAAGTTTTTGAAATGGTTCATAATGAAGTATTTGAAATCGTCAATTTTGATGAAATTGAAGAAAATAGAGCTATTATCAATAATTTAACTCAAGAAGATTATGAGAATGGTTATTCTTGGATTGATGAAAATAACATTATCTTATTAGCAAGTTCTAAATGCGAAGATAATGAACTAGATTTTAAAGAATATGCTAAAGATAGAAGAAAGGAATTGAGTATAGCCATTTATACTTTAATTACTATATTTGTAGCTACTTCAATTATTTATGGTGTGTTTGTTTTTAATCTAGGAAGTCTATCTTCAATGATTATTTTTGGCTTGATTTATTTAATTATTACTTACTTTGTTTATTTAAAAATAAAAGAGCCAATTGATTTAAAAAAGAAATTAAAAAATAAATAGAAAGGAGTGTACTAAATATGAACTTCGATTTTGCAAAACCAAATCTTGATGATAAAGTACTCAAATATGTTTCTATGGCACAATCTATTGCTAAAATGGGTAAACATTATAACGAAAATACTATCATCAAAGAATTGAAAGATACTAAAGACTACAAAAACAATATTCTTACAGACGCAGATATTGAAAAAGTTGTAGAAATTCTAAAAGATAGAAAAGTATTTTAAATTTGAAAATAAAAGAACTAAAATTTAGTTCTTTTATTTTTGTTTATCCAGCCAGTTTGATATAACTTCTTAAATAGAATAATAAAAAGGATAGGATAGATAATGAGTAAAAAATACCATATTTCAAAAAATGGAACCCCTGCAGTATGTCATGCTCAACCTGGTAAATGCCCTATAGGCGGTAATGAAGTTCATTTTAACTCGCCTAAAAAAGCCCTAGAATATGCAGATAACAAAAATCATTTAGAAGTATTGAATGAAAATCTTGAAGAAGCTGCTAACCCATCTGACCCCAAATATGATGCTTTAAGAACAGATAGAGCACAATTAAATCTAAATATGAAAGGTTCTCAAGTTTATGTTGATACTGTCAATAATGTTTTAAGCACAACAGCAGAACCTGATGGTGGAAGTACTTATAATCCATATGTAAAGACTTCTCCACAAGTTGGCTTTTGCTATTCTCCTTATCCAGAGCGGTCAGTAGAATTTAATTCAGTTAATGATTTAACATTAAGTACTTATGAGGATTATTGTGAAAGAAACAAAGACTTACTAAGCAAAGAAAATCATTATGTCGGAACATGGAATGACCCAGTAACAGGCAAAATTTATCTTGATGTTTCTGTAAATACTATGGACGCTAAAGAGGCAAGAACACAATGTGAAGAAAAAGACCAAATTGCTTATTTTGATTTACAAGATTTTTCTTCTGTAACTGTTAATCAAAATGCAACAAGTGGACAATCTGATAAAAAAGAAACTTAAAAAATGATTTACCTATTGACAAGCCCCATTCTTTGTTGTATAATATAACTATAAAAACAATGAAGAAAAGGAAGATAAAAAATGAAACAAGAAATCCAAACACAATTACTTAATTTGTCAGAAGAAAAACAAAAAGAATTGTATGAGCTTATGACTGCAGTAAGAGCTCAATTAGCAAAAGAATCAAAAAATCGAAAACTAAGTCTTACTTATATGAATTTAAAAAACAAACGTGATGAGTTTGTACGGATTAACTTCCCTAATGTTAATCGAATTGATAGAAAAGTAATTGGAACTCTTTGGGCTACACTATATAACAAATTTTATTAAAAAAGCTTTTTTAACAAGAAGCTTTTTTAGTTTTAACAAAAAGGAGTACTATATGATTTTACTAGACGGAAAAGAAGTTGCTAAACAAATTAGAGAAGATTTAAAAGAAAAAATTAAAAATGAACCACGCAAACCTATTTTGACAGTTATTATGGTTGATTCAGAAAAATCTGGCCCTAGTCAGATTTATGTCCGTAATAAAATTAAAGCTGCTGAAGAAGTAGGAATTGATGTAAGTGTAATCAATATTCCAAAAACAGTAGAGGAAAATGATTTAATCAAATTTATTGGAGCTTATAATGAACGTTTGTATTTAACAGATGGACTTATTGTACAATTACCTTTGCCTGACCATATTGATGAGCATAAAGTTTTAAATTCTATTAGTCCAAGACTTGATGTTGACGGTTTCCATGCTCAAAATGCTGGATTAACTCTTGCTGGTAAGGATTGTATGAAACCTTGTACTGCTTATGGAATTATGCGATTATTAGAAGCTTATAATATTGATGTTACTGGAAAGAAAGTAAAAATCATTAACAGAAGTATGATTGTTGGTAAACCACTTGCTTCATTGATGTTAAATAAAAACGCAACTGTTACTGTACTTCATAGTAAAAGCTTAAACATTAAGAAAGAATGTAGAACTGCTGACATTATCGTTACTGGAGTTGGTACGCCTAATTTCATCAAGGAAGATTACATTAAGAAAGGAGCTATTGTTGTTGATGTTTCAATCAATCGTATTTATGATGGCTTTGTTTCTAAGATTTGCGGTGATGTAGATTTTGAAAATGTAGCTCCCAAAACTTCATATATTACACCTGTACCTGGTGGAGTTGGACCTATGACTATTGCTATGCTCATGGAACAAACTTACCAAGCTTATCTCAACAACAAATAAGAAACGCTTTAATTAGTGTTTCTTATTTTAAGCGATTTTGAGCTGTTTTTCTTTGAAGTCGACACATCTATCGAAATCACGATTTTAGGCTTTCACTGTATCACTAATGACGATATAACAACCCTAAAAATCAGTTTTATAAAAAATTATTTTTAACATTTTTATTGACATAACCTAACTTATATAATATAATAGATTTATTAAATAACAAAAAAGAAAGTAGGACTACTATGAATAGTAAAGAAAAAGAAACATTAGCATCAAATACAGAGCTTGCTAAAGAAGTATTAGCAAATCAAATGCAAAATACAAACGTAGAAGAGCTCGATTATTCATTGGCTGCACTTAATGAACAAGACCGTGTTAAAGCTGTTTCTATTATGAAAGACCTTGATGAAAATAATTACTCATCATTGGATAATTTTGGCCAAGATGTTTATGATAAAGTAAATGTTAATGCTAACAATGTGCTTTCAAACGTTAGAGGTAAAGATATTTCTAACTTAGGTTTAGACCTAGATACATTGCTTGAGAAAGTCAACAGCATCTCCCCGAAAGACATTAACAAAGCTGACCCAAGCAAAGCATTATTCAAAGATGTTTTTGGATTTGCTCGCCGTCATTTGTACCGTCTAAAAAATCATTATAGCTCATTGGATAGTCAAGTAGATACAATTGCAGAAAGCTTAGAACTATCTGTTGCTGAATTGCAAAATGACAATCGTACTTATGAAGCTCTTAAAGCACAAGCAAAACAAACATTTGAAGAATTAAATGCTTATATTGCAGCTGGAGAAGCTAAAGTCCTTGAATTAGGTCATACAATTGATGAAACAAATAAATCTATTGAAAGTGATAACACTTCTAATAAGATGAGTTTGACTACACAAACAACTTCTCTTGTAAATTATCAAACACGACTACGCAAAAAGACTCAAGATATGCGTAACTTACAATTCTATCTTGCGTTTATTCAATACCCATCAATTAGCCAATTGCAATCTGATAATGAATTGGTAATCAATAATATTCGTGATACAATTCAAAATGGATTACCTATCTACAAAACTAACTTAACAACAATTCTTGGAGCACTACGTACTCGTAAAGCTATTGAACAAACAAAAGCTGTTCGTGAAGTTATCAATAAACAAATTTCTCTTGCTGTAGATATGGTTCAAAAGAACGCCGAAGATATTTCAAAATCTGCTATGGAAACAACTATTGATACACAAGTAATTATTGACGCTGCTCGTAAAATGCAAGAAACTCATGAAAAACTATCTATTGTTCGTAATGAAGCAGTCAAGGCATTTGATGAACAATCTAAAGCTTTGGAAGAAGCAACCAATAAAATTAACAATCATTTAAAAATTGTTGGAGGAGTTAAATAAAAATGGGAATGAATGATGTATTGACTTTGAATCTTAAAAATAAGAAGTACTTTGTTTTTTATTGGAATAATCATCTTTATCAGATGAAAGATTTGAAGTCAATCTTGGGTCCCCAATTAACAACTTCTATTTTCTATGATTTAATTAACAATGATGATGAAGAAGCTGCAGTAATTGTAGAAGAAGATACTATCAATTACTCAGTTCTTGACATTGGCTCGTCTATTTTAGATTTCTTACCTAATGGAAAACAAACTTTAATTTACGAAGCTATGGCTAATGATGAATTGGAAGATTATGACAAACCACTAATCTATACTAATCATTTTAAATTCTTTAATTCTTTTGATTTAATTAAAGCTATGGTGGAAGTAAATGATAGTTATTTTAATTTCATGATTGAAGATTACATTAACAATAATGGGGCTTTCTTCCCTATTGAAATCTACTTCAATAATGATAATAAAGAAATAACAATTAAAAATCCATTTCAAATTAACTCCTCAATTGAAGAAACTTTAAAATTAAAAGAAGATTTAACTAACTTCTATATTGAAGAAAATCATCTTGGTAAAGAAATTGACGAATACCAAAAATATAAATCAACACAATTACCTAATAAAGGTATTATCCAATTAACTGAATTTGTCTTAAATACAGAAAAAGAAAATTCTGTTTTCGATTATGAAAATCTATTCTATAAACAATTACCATCATTGGTATTGCTAAGAAGTCGTGACTCTTTAGAAACAAATATTACTGCTTATCAAGCTGAAACAAAAATTTGCTTGGAATTTGCTAAAAAAATCTATGAAAGCATTTCAAGAGAACTTAAATATATTAAACTTATTCAAGAGAGGTATTTGTAATGTTTGAATTTTTCTCAGCACTTTTTTCTCAAAGAAATACAATCAAGGAAGATAAGCAAACTAATAAAGCATTTGCTAAAAGAAAAAAAGAAGTATTATCAGTTCTAAAAGATTTAGATGATATTGACTTAAACTTTTCTACAAAAGCACGACTAGACATAGAAAAACTAGACAAAATTCTAAAAGATAATGAAGCTATAATTGAACTATCATTTGGAAATTTATTGGAAGAAGCTCTAAGAACTTTAGACTTGATTGAAAATAAAGCTATTGAAATCAAAACAACTAATAAAACAATGACAGATGATTATGTAATTCAAAAAGCTATTCAAAATTTAAAATAAAAATGAGTGAACTGATAAAGTTCGCTCTTTTTTTGGAATAATATAACTATAAGGATTGATATTCTTCCTATAAATCTATAAAAAGAGGTTATACAATCATGTTTAAAAAAGGTTTAATTTTAGCCACTGTATTAGGTGGAGTTGTTGCAGTAACTACTGCTAAATATCTTAAAGAGAAATTTGAAGAAGCAGAAGCAGAAAAAGAAACTATTATTGGTTACAGATTCTCAGTAGAAAGCAAATCAGAACATTCTATTACTCGTAAAGAAATTGAATCTTATGATGTAGATTCTTTATACAAAGCAGTAGAAGAAGCTATTGTAGAAGGCTACATTTCAGAATTTGAATTTATTACTGAATCTGGTTCTTATGATAACGTTGACTCTATTTTGGTTTATGATAATGAAGATACACCATCTCATTTACATTTCTACCAAGATGGTGAAGATTTAGTTATCGAAGCTCATATTAAGGCCTAATCTATATAAGAGTACTTTTCAAGTACTCTTATTTTAATCACAATTATAAAGGAGTAAAAATAAAAATATGTCTATTACTGTATATGGAAAACAAAATTGTAAACAATGTGAATTTACTAAAAAATTCCTTGACTCAAAACACGCAAGCTTCGTTTATGAAGATTTAACTAATAACATTGATAAACAAATTGCTTTGAAAGAAAAGTACAATGTTGAGAAAATGTCATTGCCATTTGTTGTTACTGATACAGCTACTTGGTCCGGCTTCCAACCTTCTAAATTAGCTCAAGCTATTAAATAAAAATAAAAGTACAACTTGTCTAGTATGAGTTGTACTTTTTTATTGACTTTTGCTTTGTCTTATTATATAATCTATTTATAATTAAAAAGATTATTTAAGAAAGGAAAAATAATATGGCAACACGTGGTATGATTATTAAATGGAGTGATGATGAAATCGAGTTCGAAGAATGGACTCAGGAAAACAATTTGGAAACCTTTGTTGCTGAAACAGAACTAGGAACTTTGAGAGTTCCTATTGACCCAAGTACTGAATATTATGATGATGAAACTGGTCGAACTTACTTTGAAGCAACTGGGAAAGAATATAAAACAGTCGTATTGTTTTAGGTATTAGAATGTGAGAAAAATTTCAGATTTTACAGGCATTATTATTGGAAAGTTGAAGGTGATTGCTAAAACTAAAGAAAAAGATAAATACGGTTATTTCCTTTATGATTGTGAATGTGAATGTGGCAAAGTAGTTCAGCGAAATGCTCGCTCAATTGCTCAATCAATAAAAAAACAAACCCATGCAAGTTGCCCCGATTGTAAAAATCAAAGACAGTCAGATTTACTTGTAGAAAGGCACAAAAAACAAAAGTGATATGAACTAACATATAATATAATATAAGGAGGTTTTTGAATCATGAAAAAATCAAAAACTAACAGAAAACTTGATGGAGTATTGGGTGGCATTGCTGAATATTGCAATGTTGACCCAACGTTATTACGTTTAGGCTATTTCGTATTCGGTTGTTTCTACCCTGGGTTAGCACTTATCATGTATGTCGGTGCAAGCATTATTATGTCTAATGCTGAAAACAATTCTGAAACAGATAATACTGAAAATAAAGAATAGAAAGAAGAAACTATGAACAACGATTTGAAAAATATAGAAGAACTATTTGAAGAAGCCAATAATTACGAAAAAATCACAAACAAAAAAATTGCTGAAGATTTAGGTTTAGCTGTGACTACTGTTTCTGCAGCTAAAACAGGCAAGACAAATGGTAAAGCGGCTCTTCAAATTAAAGAGTACTTGGAAAATATTATCAAGCGAAATAAACAGATAGATGAACTTTTTTCAGAAATTGACAAGGTCTCACAACAAGAAAAGGAACAAGAAACTATGACTGAAGAAACACTTACTGATACTAAAGAAATGAAAACTTATGATGAATTTCTAAACTTTATCAACACTCAAAAAGAACTTCCTATTGTTAAGAAAGCTTTAGATGAAACTCTTTCTGAAAGCCAAAATCTTGACAAAATCTTGGCTAAAGAAGAATTTATTACTATCGAAACTGCTCAAGAACTTAATGAAAAAATCTTTGCTAATGAATATACAGAAGCAGAAATCCTTGATTTTGAAAATCAATATTATGGAACTTCTAATGACGATTCATTGAAAGATAAAATTAAATCTTTTGTAGAAAAACATAATCTATCTATTGAAACTGCTCTTAAATTGCTACAAATTTCAGAAGAAGATTATAAGAAAATGCTAGAAGGTGCTGATAAAGTTTCTAACAAAGCTGCTGACAAAATCTATAAAGCAATCACTGCTTTTGAAGAAGTTTATAAATCAGAAAAAACTCAAGATGCTATCAATAATACAAAAAATACTTTTGTAACAGGTGTTGCTATTGCTTCTGCAAAAGGACAAACATTCCTGAACAAAGGACTTAATAAATTTGCTGATTTTCTAAATAAAAGTGCTGATAAAATCAAAAATTCAAATTCTGATAAAAAGGAAGATTGATTGAATGAAAAAAATACTCCCGATTATTTTAGTTATTTTGCTACTATCATTCTTATTTTACCTGCTTCATGTTCACTCTTCAAAAACTTATAAAATCGCACCAGGTGATAAATATGAGACTCACATTGTAGCAAAAGACTAATAATCATTTTTTAACTGAAAAAAAGAAAAAGTGAAAGTTTTTAAAAAAGTTTTCACTTTTTTGTTGACAAAAAATAATTTATATGTTATGATAAAACTAAATTGTTAGAATTATTAAAAATATTACGAAAAAGAAAGGTAAATCTAATATGAAAAAACAAGCTATCATTGCCGGAGCTGCTATTCTGGCCTCAACTACTGGAACAACTGTATTTGCTGAGGAAGTAAAACCAACTAATGTTCCTACCGAAATCGTAGCTACAACTACTGATGTAAACACTACTACAACTACTAATGTAGTTAAACCAGCTGAAACAACAGAAGCTACTCCTACAACAGAAAAAGCTACTCCTATCGAGAAAGCAGAAAAACAAGTAGGCGAAACTGGTAAAGCAGTTACTGACGCTGAAGATTCTGCTAAAGGAACTTTCGAAAAAGAAATTCAAGCTAAATCTGCTTATGATAAAGCAACAGCTGAAGCAAAAAAAGCTCAAGATGATGTTGATAAAACAAAAGAAGATTTAACTAATTCTAAAAACAAATTAGCACAAGATAAAACCCAAGCCACTCAACTAGAGAAAAAACTTGCTGATGCTAATAAATCTGTAACAGACACAGAAAAAGAAATCACTGATACAGAAAAAGATTTAGCAACAGCTAAAGAAAAACAAACAAGTGAAGAAGCTAAAATCCAACCACAAGTTGATGCTCTGAATAACTCTACTACTAATAAAAATAATGCTCAAGATAAAGTAGATACTATCAAACAAGATTTGAAAACTAATCAAGCAACTGAAGCTACTGTAGTTGGTGAAGTCAATGAATTAACTTCTGCTAAAGAAGCTGCTAATCAAAATGTAACTTCAACTAAACAAGCTTTGGATAATGCTAAAAAAGCTGACCAAACTCGTGCGGATAATATTGCTTCACAAAAAACAATTGTAGCACAAGATACAACAGTTAAAGATAATGCTATCGCAACAGAAAAAGCAAAAACTGCTGAAAAAGAAAAATTAGCTACTGATTTGGATTCTGCTAAGAAAGCTTTGGCTGACAATTTGGAAATTCCATTAACAGATGCTTACATTTCTGCTCTTAAAGCTTACAAAGAAAACAAAACAACTGCTAATAGTGAAGCCGTAAATAAAATTGCTCAAGAAATTCTAAAATCAAAAGCAATTCAAGAAGCTATGAAATTGCTTAAAGAAAGTGATACACGTGCTGTTGACCCAACTAATCTTACAACTGAACAATTAAAAGAATTGAATGTCCGTATGGCTCAATTTATTGAAGATGTACGTACTAAATTCGGTACATTCTCTCCAACTATGGTTCGTGTAAGTGAAGAGTCAGTTAATCTGTCTAAACTTATTGGTGAAACATATAAAAATGCTATTCGTAAAGCTGCAGGTAACACAAATCCTACTGTATGGAACGCAGCTGAAATGGGCCATTTGAAGAGTAATGAAACTGTTGCTCCAAACTTATCTAAAGCAGGTTATAACACTACAGCTCTTCCAGCTCGTATGGAAACACTTGCTTATTCAGTCGAAACAAATAAGACAACAATGGGTGAGCTAAAAGCAGAAATCTACAATAGTATGATTCGTTGGTTGTATGATGATGATTTGAGTGATTGGGGCCATGCTCTTATCCAATCTGGTTTGGTTTGGAATTACAAGAAAACTGAATTACAAACTTTCCTAGTTCAAGACGGAAGCTACCTAATGGTTGGTGCAGTTGAAACAAGTTTGAAAGAACAAGATAGCAAATTGCAAACTAAAGAGTATGACATTCCAACAACAGATTTCAATGCAGCTAACGCTCGTGTAGCTACTCTTGAAAAACAAATTGAAACAAATAAAGCTGAATTGGCTCAAGCTACTAAGAATGTTAAATCTACAACTCAAAAACTTGAAGATTCAACAAATGAATTGAAACGTTTAGAGGCAGTTGAAATTCTTACTCCAAAAGCTCAAGAAGCTTATGACAATGCAGTTGCTAAACATACTGATTTATCTAACCAATTAACAAACAAGAAAAATGCTCTTGATACTGTTCAATCTAAGATTAAAGAATTAAACATTGCTCTTCCACAAGCAGAAACTAACTTAGAAAATGCTACAAAAGTTTACAACAATGCTAAATCTGAATATGATAAAGTAAGTGCTGATGTAGAAAGTGCAAAAGCAGAAGTGAAACGTATTGAAAAACAATTAGAAACACTTAATGCTAAATTAAAAGATAACAAAGCAAATGTTGCTTCTACACAAAAAGAAATTGCTAATAATAACAAAGAAATTGAAGAACTAACAAACTCAATCAAAGAAATTGAAAAACAACTTAAAGAACAAGAAAAAACACTTGAAGAAAAAGTTAAAGTTCAAAAAGAAAAAGAAGCAATTTACTTGAAAGCTAAAGAAGCTGCTGATAAAGAACGTGCTAAAATTGCTGAACTTAAAGCAAAACACGAAGAAGCGGTTGCTAAATTAGAAGCATTGAAACAAGAAAAAGCTCGTGAAGAGCAACGACAAAAAGAAGAACAAACTCGTGAAGAGCAACGACAAAGAGAGCTTGAAGATTACAACCGTGCTATTGATGAAGTATTGTATGGAACAAATGCTACAACAAATACAACAACTTCTAACAAATCTAAAAACACATTGCCGGTAACTAACACTTCTAATGAATCAATCTATATTGTTATTGGGGCTGTTATCCTTGCCTTCCTTGCTGGACTTGGTTTATACTTCAAGAAAAACAACAAAAAAGACTAAAAGAAAAAAGAGCTATTTCATATAGCTCTTTTCTTTTTATTTTAAACGAGTTTAAGCGACTCTAAGCTGTTTTTCTGTAAAGTCGATACATTCATCGAAAATCAGTTTTAACTGCTTTAGCGTTTTACTAGTTACGATATAACGACATTCAAAATCAGTTTGAGAACATTATTCCAATCAAAAAAATTTTAATTCTATTCTTATTTGACAAGTTCTTGAAAATTTTGTACAATAGTAATATAAATTGAAAGGTAATATAAATATGAGCACAAAAGAATTAACTAGGCAAGAACTTCTTCAAATCTATTACAATGAAGCTTTAGAATTGCTATTCAATCAAGAAAAGATAACAAAAGAATGGCTTACAAAAATAAAAGAAAAATTCAAATTAGAAAACTTTAGATTAGAAGTTTGCTTCTCAAAAAACAATCATTCAATCATTGAAGAAGTTTCTGTTATTGATAGCATTACTCATAAATCAAGATATTTTTGGAGTTTTTATAATGAGTTGGGCCATTATGAAGATGTACATTGCTCAGAATATACTGGTAATGATAAAGTAGTTATCAAAAAGATTATAGAACTTTCTAAAGCAAATAAAGAATATACAATGAATTGCTATGATGAAGATTATTTGTTAAATACAGAAACTTATAAAAAATTAAGTAGCCATTTCTTTAAGAATTTATATTATCAATTATGGAGGCATGACTCATGGAAACATAATAGGGAAATTCCTAGAGTTAATTCTATTGAAGAATTGAAGCAATTAAAAGATTATACTATTCTTATTACTGATGTTTTAATCTCTTTAAAACACAAAGCAGACGATTTTAAAATTGAAATTGTTACAGTCTCTAAGCTAGTTGATTATAAAGAAGAATGGGAAGAAGAAAGAGCAGATTTATGAAACAAGAAAAATATTTAACTGAAACATTAGCAAAATTTTGGGAAAAGCTTTCCTTACCAAGTTCTATAATTACAAGTTATTCAGAAATTGAAGTTCCATTTGATTGGGGTAGTTTCTTTTATAGAGCTAATACTGGAGAAACGAGAATCCACTACAAAAAGAAAATCAATAAATGGAGTTATAGTGGATTACAAAATTCAAATCTTTGTAACATGATTATTTATAATAGCGAATACAAAAGATTGCCCAATAGAGTAGTAAAAGAGCTAACAGAAGCAATGAACAACAACTTAGAAGAATTACTAATTGATTCTGCTTTTAAAAATAAAAATATGCTTTCATTTGTAACTCATCCTCTTATCTTAGAGTTTGATAAAATCAGTCAAAAGCTTATTTCACTTAATCAAGATGAAAAAGTTATTTGGCTTGACAAATACAATTTTGCTATGATTAAAATTGTAAATGATGAATATAAAATTTACTATAAGAGCTTAAGTTTTACTTTTTATATTTCTATTCCAAAAGATTATAAGAAAAGACCTTATATAGAAGAATTTACTTATGCTGAAAACAAAAAGATTTATCCTAGTGTTAAAGAGTATATGAAACGACTAAATGCTGAATTGGATAAAAAATAAAAGAGAGTGATTTTCACTCTCTTTTTTAAGTCCTAATTGTTAAACGAATACTATCGCTTCTATCATTGAATTTAGAGAACTCATCATATCTACCAGCATCTTTAAGAGCTTTTGTATCTACAATGTTTTTAGTATATTCTGGCACATATGAAAGTGTTGCAGTACCAACTTTAATTTCATCAACACCAGCTTCTTTCATGTTTTCCATAATTTCAGCACGCATTTGTTTCTCTAATTCTTTAGTTTGTTTTAGTGTATCTTCAAATTGTTTTAATTGTCGTAAGGCTTCTCTAGTTTCATCATTGATTTGAGCATTACCATCTTCATCAACACTTAAATTGAAGTTAATTGATTCACCTGATGGCATAACCATACGTTCCTCAAAACGAATAGCTCTAGCGTCTTTTTCAACATCTAATGAAGTATGCTCTCTCACATTTACTTCTTTTGAATATTGTTCATAAAGACCGCTTTCTTTTAATTTTTCTGTATCAACAGCAAGAGTAGGTTTGCCCTCAATAAATGAGATACTTCCAACTTCATCTTTGATAGATTTAACATTTAACTCTTTCATAGAGTTAAGGATTTGATTTCTAGCGTTTTCTTTAATATTATCTAAACGCTTCATAACAATACGCAAGTTATTAAGTTTAACAACTGCTAATTCTGTTTCTTTATCAACTTGAATCCAGTTACCACTTCTTGCAATACCAAATGATTGAGCACTTTGTAATTGTTCGTTTAAATCATCAGCAATCGCCATACCTTCATCAACTGTATTGAAGTGGTCAGAAATTGCTCCGTAAGGACATGCTTTAGTAGCTCTACATCTCTTTGGTGTCCCGTCTTTTCCAATATGATATTTTGCCATTATTCCACCTCATCTTCTAAGTCAATAACTAAATCGTCAATAACTAACTTTTTAAGATTATTAGCTTTCATGAAGAAAATTAGTTTTTCTCTTAATGCAATCATACTTTCTGCTTGTTTATCTAATTTAGCTTGGTTATTTTCTAACTTCTCTAAATTAGAGTTAATCTCTGCTTTATTCATTAGGCTTACTCCTTTTTTATTTTCTTATATCACTTAGTTGTTGATAGAAAAAGGAATAATATAACTACAAGAAGATTTTTAAAAAGAGGTTCGAGATGAACAAAAAATACTATGAAATTCAAGATTTTAGTATCTTTAATAAAGACAAAATAAAAGAAGTCATTTTTGAAGTAGCTGGTATTAAAATTGAAACTTCATTTAGTCGTGATGAAATTGAAAATATTTATGCTCAAGGATATGTCTGTAAACAAAGCTTTGGAGATTTAGACATTGTATTAGAGCCTGAATATAGAATAGTTGATTTAATTTTTGTAGCTAGAAAAGATTTCTCAATGATTCCAAATGATGAGTTAGAATGGATGGTTACTAAATTTGAAGCTAATGAAGATTATCTAATGACTGTCAAGTTAATCAATGATGATGTTTACACTTTCCAAATCAGCACTCCACAAATGAAGAGTATTAAATCTTTACATTGTATTACTCTTACAGATACAAGTGGTGGTAAACGTTTTGTAGCTGAAGCTCGCAAGGGTAATTATGATACTTCACAAATGGAAGTTAAGTTTGTCTAAAAGGAGTTGCCAAAACTCCTTTTTTATTGTATAATATAACTTACCAAAAAAGAAAAGAGGCAAATTTATGAAGCGAGTATGGAAATCAAATATCCAACCATGCCCATGGAGTCCTACTGGAACAATTGATGTGGGCCAAAAAGTTAATATTGAAGTAGAAGAAGTAAAACGAGTAGTTCTAACTGAAAACGATTTGCACTTTTATCCAACACAAGAACAACTAAAAACTATTGAATTTGTTGCTCCAAAAGAAGTTTATGATAAATTGTTCCACGCTTACTACAATTTACGAGAGATTACAAAGAGTGGAAAAGTTAAAGATAGTAAGTTAATGCTTAAATGCTTAGGATAGGAGTAAAACCAATGGAGAATTACACAAGCAATAACAAAGATGTATATATTCAACGAATGAATCAGACAGCTAAATCTAAATTTACTGTTGTTGAGCCTTATTTCTCAAAAGGAATGAAAATTCTTGATTTTGGTTCTGGTATTTCACCTGAATTTATTTCTGATGTAGATTCTACTAGTGCTGAATATTATGCTTATGACATTTCTAAAACTGTTCAAACAGAATTATCTCAAATGGGTGTAAATGTTGTAACTAAAGAAGATTTGATTAACAAAGAAATACAATTTGATGTTATTTATCTATCTAGCGTATTTCATGAAATCATTAGTTATCTAAACCATCAAGAGCGAACAGAAACAATTGCTATGATTATGAATAATTTAAAACCTGGTGGTTATCTAATAATTCGTGACTGGGCTAATCCTAATAATGATTCTCCTTTCAAGATTGAACCTGTATCGAAAAAAGCTGAAGCTGAAATGAATATTTGGGTTAATGAGCTTCAAAAAAATTCAATCATTGATAAGTATTGTCATGAACTTGTTGACGGCTCAATTTTGACAAATCATACAAATGCTTATGAAATTATTTTCCATACTGTATGGGGCTTAAAATCATTAAGTCGTGAGTCAAAAGAACAATATAACATTGAAAATGGTATTAAGAAATGGATTATTAACCCTTGGAACAAGGTGTTAAAGCTCAAAACTATTTATTATGAAACAGATGAAACTTATTTATCACATTTACAAAAATACTTTAAATTAGATGAAGTTCCATTTGAAACTAAATCAATTTATATTTTTCAAAAAAATAAATAAAACCTATTGACTATTACTTGATATTGTGATAATATAACTATTGTAAAGAAATTATTGTTACCATAATTTTGCAAGGTCAGAACAAGACCCCAAATCCGTACTTGCACCACTACGTAAAAAGCAATCATAAGACCAGTTCATAAGAGTGGATATGAACTACCCGAAATAGACAGAGCGTTGGTTCGATTCCAACAAAAGACTTGTTAAAATTTCTTATCATTTGGCTTAAAGAAGTTTTACAAGGTGACGATGGTTCGGCTCTGAAAAGGCAAAAGGATTACAATGCCGTTTCTATTTATTTTCGGGACCATTAGCTCAATTGGTTAGAGCACCCGGCTCATAACCGGACGGTTGCAGGTTCGAGCCCTGCATGGTCCATTCCTAGTTTGGCATATAGTCGACTATGTTAATATTGGTAGTGCCCTATAGTGACACCATATTAAGTTCTAAATCCAATAACGTGTCGGAAGTTAGTTCTAAATATGAATATGGGTTCGATTCCCATCTAGGAAATTTATAGAATATAGCCAAGCGGTAAAGGCAATAAGAGACCGTAGACCAAGGGTTCGATTCCCTTTATGACGACTAGGTCGTTATATAGCCAAGTGGTAAGGCAAACGGCTCCTTATGACCGTGGGTTCGAACCCCACTATTCTATTTAAAAATTTTAAATTTTTCTATTGACTTTGCTTAGAATTATGATATAATAACTATTGTCAATGAAGATTTTTGGAATCCTAATGATTCCTTTCTGATGGCCCGTTAGCTCAATTGGATAGAGCACACGCCTTCTAAGCGTGCGGTTGTAGGTTCGAGCCCTACACGGGTCATTACTTAGACTCGGACAGCTATCTCATTTAATATAGGAAAAACATATAAAAGAAAAGATACAGTCACCAATTTTTTAAAACAATTTTTAAAACGAATTTACGAGTCTAGAACTTAGGAACGAACAGCAATACTTTTCTAAACAACTATTGGTAAATAATAATTTAAAGAAGAAGGTTCCTAGTTTAAATTAAGGAGTTTCTTATGAAGTTAAATTAGTTCAAAACTAATAACTCCTATTAAACGAGTTATCCATAGCTCGTTTGAAAAAAATACTAAAGCTCCCATTGAATTTTATTATTTTTTTCGTTTCTTTTCATTTCATTCCGCTTGGGTAATACTTCCTCCTGTTGCCCAAGTACATTATTACGGGTTAGTGAAAAGGTATCACATAGGGCTCATTACCCTAAATTGGGGGTTCGAATCCCTCGCCCGCAATTCCGATTTGCTATCACCGACGAAAAGCTCACTAATTACAATCAAAAGGATTGGAAATTGGTGAGCTTGGTGTTTTTATAAACATGAAAGAAGGCTGACAAATGAAATATAGTTACTCATACTATAATGAAGAAGATTTTGATACTTATGTGAAACAATTTGATAATTATTCCTTACTTCAAAGTAGAGAATGGGCTGCAGTAAAAAGTCCTATATGGGAAAATAAAAAAGTTTTGTTCTATGAAGATGAAAAAGTAGTAGGAACTGCCCTAATTCTTATTAGAGAAATTGCTCTAAAGAAAAACTTTATTTACATTCCTTACGGACCACTTTTTGATTATTCTAATAAAGAGTTATTTATCTATGTGACAGAAAGCTTAAAGAAAATTGCTAAAGAAAATAAAGCAATTTTTGTAAAAGTAGTTCCACCTGTGTTTAATGATGAATCTATTAGTTATGATTTCAAAAATAATGGTTGGGCAGAAAATATTACCGAAAAATCTTTTGACTCTATTCAGCCAAAATTAAATGCTGTAATTAAAGATTTCAAAATGAGTAAAAGAATGAAGCAAGAAAGAAGAACAACAGAAAATAAAAATGTACGTTCTGTTTATTCTATTGACACTGGAGCTTCTTTTGAAACATTATTACATGATTTTTATTCTTTGACTAAATTAACTGAAAAAAGACAAGGTATTAAATTGAGAAATAAAGATTATTTCAGACAATTACTATATAGATACCCAAATTCATTCATTACTGTTTCTTATATTGATAAGGAAAAACAAATTGCTAAATTAAATGAAGAATACAATAAATCAAACAGTGAAAAAGCTAAACAAGAATTAGAAAAACTTAAACATATTCAAGCTAAAAATATTCCGGTTTCAGGCACTCTTACTGTAATCTATGGAGATACTGCTGAATTACTCTATGCTGGTTTTGACGATAAATTCAAGTCATATAATTCTGCTTCTTATTCTTGGAGCAATTCAATTATGAAAGCATTTGAAATCAATCCTAATCTTAAATATGTAAATTTAGGTGGAGTAGAAAATGATGGTCATTTACTGAACTTTAAAAAGAAATTCCACCCAGAAATTAGAACTTCTTGTAATGAATTTGATTTACCAATTAGTCCCTTATACTATTTATTCAAATTCGCTTTAAAACATAAGAAACTTATTCTCAAATTTATCAAAAAATAAAATTACTTGATATAATATATATAAAGAGGAGTTAACTACGACTCTTCTTTATATATTGATTGTAAATAATTTCAATCTTAATGGTTGCAAAATAAATTTATTTTTGATAGAATATTAAAAATGATATTTTATAAACTTTTTGGAGAGGTACTCAAGTCTGGTTAAGAGGACGGTTTGCTAAGCCGTTAGGTCGTTAATTCGGCGCGTGGGTTCAAATCCCATTCTCTCCATATTTTATACATTAAAAACTTTCAAACTAGAAAGGAGGTAAACTATGAAAGGTATTATCCTTGCAGGTGGTTCTGGTACTCGTTTATATCCATTAACTAGAGCTGCTTCAAAACAACTTATGCCAATCTATGATAAACCAATGATTTATTATCCGCTATCAACGTTAATGCTAGCAGGAATTAAAGACATTCTAATTATTTCAACCCCAAAAGATTTGCCACGTTTTAAGGAATTGTTAAAAGATGGCTCAGACTTTGGAATTAACTTATCTTACAAAGAACAACCATCACCTGATGGCCTTCCACAAGCATTTATTTTAGGGGAAGAATTTATTGGTGATGATAATGTTGCTCTAATTTTAGGAGATAATATTTATCATGGAATAGGATTGTCAAAAATGCTACAAAGAGCAGTACAAAAAGAAACTGGCTCTACTATTTTTGGCCATAATGTAAGAGACCCAAGACGATTTGGAGTTATCGAATTTGACGAAAATATGAATGTCATTTCCATTGAAGAAAAGCCGGAAAATCCTCGCTCTGATTATGCAATTACTGGATTGTATGTTTTTGATAATAAAGTCATTGAAATTGCAAAAGGATTAAAACCAGGGCCTCGCGGTGAATTAGAAATTACAGATGTTATCAAAGCATATTTAGACAAAGGGGAATTATCTGTTGAACTGTTGGGGTGTGGAATTGCTTGGTTAGATACGGGAACTCACGAAAGTTTGTTAGATGCTTCAATTTATATTGAGTCAGTCCAACGATTACAAAATATGCAAATAGCTAATCTTGAAGAAATTGCTTATCGTAAGGGATATATAACTCGTGAAAAAGTTTTAGAGCTTGCACAACAATTAAAGAAAACAGAGTACGGACAATACTTACTTCGTTTAATTGGAGAGAAATATGATTAAATATAAGAATATTATAGTTACAGGTGGAGCTGGTTTTATCGGCTCCAACTTTGTTCATTATGTTTATAATAACTTCCCTAATGTACACATTACAATTTTAGATAAATTAACTTATGCTGGAAATCAAAATAATGTTAAATCAATTCTTGGTGATAGAGTTGAATTAGTTGTTGGTGACATTATGGATAAGGAATTGATAGATAGATTAGCTTCAAAAGCAGATGCTATTGTTCATTATGCAGCTGAAAGTCATAATGATAATTCTCTTAATGACCCATCACCATTTATCTATACGAATTTTGTGGGTACATACACATTATTAGAAGCTGCTCGTAAATATGACTTACGTTTTCATCATGTTTCAACTGATGAAGTTTATGGGGATTTACCATTAAGAGAAGATTTGCCTGGTCACGGCGAATTACCAGGGGAAAAATTTACTGAAGACACAAAGTACAATCCTAGTTCGCCTTATTCTTCAACAAAGGCAGCTTCAGACTTAATTGTTAGAGCATGGATTAAATCCTTTGGAATTAGAGCTACAATTTCTAATTGTTCTAATAACTACGGCCCATACCAACACATTGAAAAATTTATTCCTAGACAAATTACGAATATTTTAAGTGGGATTAAACCAAAATTATATGGAAATGGAAAAAATGTTAGAGATTGGATTCACACAAACGACCACTCTTCTGCAGTTTGGACTATCCTTAATGATGGTAAAATTGGTGAAACTTATTTAATTGGTGCTAATGGAGAAAAGAACAATAAAGAAGTATTAGAGCTTATCCTTAAAGAAATGCACATGCCTAATGACTTCTATGACCATGTTACTGATAGAGCAGGTCATGATTTACGTTATGCTATTGATTCCACTAAATTATATAAAGAATTGAATTGGAAACCAAAATATACTAACTTTGAAGAGGGACTAAGACAAACTATTCAATGGTATATAGATAATCAAGAATGGTGGGAGCACGAAAAAGATGAAGTTGAAGCAAATTATGCTAAAACTCAAAAAATTATTCAATAGGAAAGCATATTCTCTGCTTTCCTTTCTTTGCATAGACCGCAGTTTAAGACAGTTAGCAAACAGCTAATAAAATCACATATAAACTAACATAAGTGTTTTTTAAACAGCTTATAAACAAACTACTGCTGTCTGAGTGCAATATAGAGAGGGTTTACAACTTATGAATGAAGTAATTATTATCTCAAAGATTTTTCATGGATAAAGGTTGATATAAACAACTAAAAAGGAGTAAACAATGGCTTATCATGTATCATCAAAAGGAAGTTTAACTGTATGTAAAGCTCAACCCGGCAAATGCCCATTAGGCGGCAAACATTTTGAAAATGAAACTGATGGAATGGAATATTTAGACAATCTAAACAACAAAGAAAGCTTAATTGAAAGATTTAAAAATGCTCCTACACCGGGTACTAGAATTAGATTAAGAAAAGAAATTAGATTATTAAATAAAGCATTGGGCTTAGAAGAAGATGCTGATATTCCAGTACCTCAACTATCTAAAGAATCATTTGAAAGACAAAGACGAATTAAAGAAAAAGAAATAGAAGAAACTAAAAAAGAAAAAGAAATAGCTGATAACTTAAAAGAATTTGAAAATAAAGAGTTCTTAACAATTCCTAAAAATATAGAGCGATTAAGAAGTAATTATTTATATAAAGAACATTATTTCTCACGCCAAGATATGTACAAATCAACATACAGAGGCGAACAAAGCAAAGAAAATCGTGACCATAATACAGGTACTGCTATGTATGGCCAAGGAAGATACTCTACTACAAACAGAAAATATGCTTCTAAATTTGGCGGGGTTAGAACAGTTGATTATGAGGAAATGCCAGCTAAACCTCTATCATTCAAAAATGCAACTTCTTTTGAAATGTTTGAACAAGAACTTGCAAGAGAACATAACATAGATAAAAGGCATATGTACCGAAATCAAGATTTATCAGTAATTATTAAGAAAATGGGCTATGATGGAATTACAATTGGGCCCAAATCGGATATGGTTATTGTTTCTTATGAGACTAAAATGAAAAATACTTAAATATAAATTAAAAGTTATTTAGAATAAGCTAAATAACTTTTTTATATTTAGCAAGGAGTCTAAGCTGTTTTATATATAGGTGATAAAAACTATCATATCTTACCGTAAACTGTCTTAATGACTGTTTTAGCAACAGCTTATATGATTTTAAAGTAACACTACATCTTTTTAAATATTGATAGTTTAACTATAATATAAAGTCAAAAATAAAAGAATAATATAATTAAAAGAAGAATTAAAAAGGAGAATAACTTGAATAACAAATATGATGTAATTATTATTGGTGGAGGCCCTGCTGGATTAAGTGCCGCTCTATACACTTCCAGAGCTAATTTAAAAGTTCTTGTTATTGAAAAGAATGTAATTGCTTCTCAATTATACGAAACAGAACATATTGACAATTACTTAGGTAGTGTTTCCATAAATGCTTCTGAATTAGCAGATAAAATGAGAGAAGATGGTGCTAAGTTTGGAGCAGAACTAAAAGAATTTGAAAATGTAATAAAAATAAGTAAAGAAAATGATTTATATAAAGTAACTACAACTGAAACTTATGATGAAAGTAATACTAATACTTATTATGCAAAAGCTATTCTATTAGCAACTGGAACAGAACATAATCATTTAATTCTTGAGCAACATGATGAATTGCTAGGTATGGGAATTAGTTATTGTGCTACTTGTGACGGCGCTTTCTATGCAGGTAAGAATACAGCAGTTGTTGGCGGTGGAGATAGTGCTATGGAATCAGCATTATTATTATCTGAATTTGCTAACAAAGTTTATGTTTTAGTTAGAGATAAAGTTAGAGCAAAATCACATTTGCTTAAAATGGTTGAAGAAACAGAAAATATTGAAATTATATATAATGAAGTTGAAGAATTGATTAGCAAAGATGGTGTTTTAAATGCTGTTAAACTAAAAGATAATACAATTCTTGAAATATCAGGTCTATTCCCTGCAATTGGAGCAAGTCCTAATACTAATTATATTGATTCTCTATATTTAAAAAATGTTGAGAAATTCAATGATTATCTATTACCTGTTACTACACACAATTTATTAACTTATCATAATGGTAATGGATTATTTATTGCTGGTGACTTGAAGAACCCTAAATACAGACAAGTTGCTATCGCAGTTGGAGAGGGAGCTTATGCAGCTTTAGAAATTTATGATTATCTAAAAGGAGTATAAACTTCATGAATGAAATCGTTAAAAATGAATATACTGAAATTCAAAAATATTTTGATGATTATTACAAAGAGCAATTAGAAAAATATGAATCATTGAAATATTATGATAACTATCTTTTTACTGAAGTTAAATATGAACCTCATTGTTGGGTATTAGGCCTAGCATTTTTGGGATTAGCAAATTTGTTAGCAGATATTACTCATAAAGAATTTTGGGATTATATATTCTTTTCAATTTTAGGAATTTTAATTCTACTCCTAATTTTAATTTTCTTTAAATCTATATTTTGGAATTTTGGATTTGAAAGGTCAAAAAAGACTTTTTTCAAGCATACATACAAATCTAAAAATATTAGAACGGTAACTAGATATTTAGGAGTCAATAAGTCAGATTTGCTTTTTAATGAAGATTATATTATAATAGGTCTGAATATTAAAGATGAAAAACAATTAAATAAGATAGAAAGAGAAATTAAAAATGGAGAACAACTTAGTAGAACTCAAGTATGATAAAGTAATTGAATTTTTTGAGAAGTTCAAACAAAAATACAAAGAAGAATACAAAAACAACAATGTAAAAAGAACTTATGTGGGGCATAATTACACTTCCTTAATAATTGGTTTGTTTATGGCATTAGTTCCAATTGGTCTAGCTCTTTTTATGGACGATATAATGAGTGCGATAAGAAATTCTATATCCACTGCTACTGGCACAACTGTTCAAGTTGATTCAAGTGCAAGAGTCGCTCCTCACATATCTGACAAACTTATTCACACATGGATTTTGCCTGTTATATTGATTATAGGAATGGCTTATCTACTAAAAGGTGTGATTGATTTCATGAAAGGTGGATATGAAGTTGAAGTAACATATACAGAAAAAGAGTATTATGCAAAAATTAAGCCGAAAATGTTAGATGAGTTAAGAGATAAATTATATTCTTCAATTACAGATAATATGCTTATTTTTGACTCTAATGGGTTGATTATTGCACCAAACTTGAGTACTAATGGAAACAAAAAGATTTTTGGAGAAATAGAAAGAGAGTTGAAAATGAGTGGAAAACAATTTAGTAAATCTTAATCATAATAAAGTTCTTAAATTCTTTGAAGATACTAAAACAAAATATGAGAAAGATTATGAAGAACAATGCACAGAAGTTAAGTTTGTTAATATAGGAAGATTTATAAATATTATTATTGATTTGTTATTCATTCTGGGGATATTTGTTTGTGTAGGATTCCTATTTTATTATTTGATTTCTAGTCATAATGATAACAAACTTTTAATATTTGAAAATAAAATAGTTGAACAATCAAGCTCAATAAAAGAAAATATATTATATATAGGTTATGCTTTACTCATAATCATTGGAGCTACTTTTTGGCTTAAAGTTTTAATGAGAAACACACTATTCTCAAATATAGTTATTGGGTTTGATAGGAGAAAAAAGAAAATTTCTAAAAGAAAATACTTTTCAGAAATAAGAAAAGATATGATTTATTATGTCCGTTACAATTTAAGTTATTCCATTACAGAAAATATGCTTATCTTTGATAAGTACGGTATGATAAGCGGCCCAGACTTAAGTACTAATGAAAACAAAAAAGTATTCAGCGAAGCAGAAAGAAAATTGGAGATTAAAGATGAACAACATAGTAGAATTTGGTTATCCCAATTTAGATAACTACTTTAAAAATTTATTAGAAATCCAAAAGAAAAAATATGAAATAATAAAAGAGAAATGGCAAAATCATTTTAAGGATTTTTTCTCTAAAGCTATTCCAGTTGTAATGAGCATGATTATAGTTTCAATCTTAAATCACTTAATAACTTTAGATTTTCCTAATGCTGTTAAATTGATTCTAGTTATAAGTGATGTTATAGCAGCTATTTATGTTTTTGTACATGCTTTTATTTTTATCTTTTATATACCCCTATTCCTTGTTTCTTCATATTTTGTATTTAGGGAAATAACAAATTACAGAAGCTATGATGAACAAGAAACACTTGATACTATCAAAAATGACTTAGGCAAACGATTAGACAAATCCTATTTTGAGATTAACTCTAAAGGTTTTATAGTTGATTTAAAACGCAATAATATAGCACTTTGTCAAGAACTAGAAGAATATTTAAAAACAAACAAAAAAGAAGTTATTTAGCCGTTGCTAAATGACTTTTTTAATAACGCTTACTGCTGTTTTAAGCTGTTTTTGTGAAGAGTCGATATATTTATCGAAAATAGATTTTTACAGTTTTAGAGTCTTACTAGTGACGATATAACAACCCTTAAAATGAATTAGCACAAATTAAAAGAGAGGTAGAAAATGCCATTACCAAAAAGAAATCCAAAATTACCTGACTTAGAAGAAATGAGTCAAGGTGAAATCAATATTAGAGAAACTGAACGCTGGAAAAAATTATATATGAGATTGATTGATTCCAAAAAAGCAATGAGAGGCTCTGCTAAAGATAAAGAAGAAACATATAAACAGATGATTGATAAATTATATGGCGAACCACCTGTAGAGCAAAGCAATATTATGGGTGGAGTTCATTCATTTATGAATCCCAACTTCAAATATACTAATGATGATGAAGACCCCGAAACTCAACGCTTAATTGCAGAAGCAAGAGCAAAACGAATTGAAAGAGAAATAGCAGAAGGTTTACGATAAAAGGAGATAGTACAAATGATTAAAACAAATATTTTACCTATGGAAACTCCTAATGATGTAAACAGTAAACTAATGGAAGTAACAGAAAACTTCCTAAAGAATGATAGACATTACTTTGGAATAGCAGCTGCTTCATTACAAAATCAATTAGACGACCCGAAATATAAACAATTCAATCCAAATATTAAACTTATCAGTGCTGGTATTGACGGGGAAAAGAAAACTTCACAAATACTTAGAGAATGGATTGCTGACAAACCAGATTGTATTTTAATTGATAGTATCTCTTTACCTATAGAAGAAAAAATGGAGCCTGAAATTGACGGGGAAGAAGGTCAATTGGACTTGGGTGATACAGACCATTTGCTTATTATTGGCTCAACTCTTGTTATCATTGACTCAAAGAACTGGAAATCAAGAGCTTCTTATAAATTTAATGATGATGGTTCTATTTTACGCTCAGGTAAAGAGTTCCCTGGTAATAGACCTAGAATAAATCAAGCTCGTTATCTTTGGGAAAAATATTATAGTAATACAACAATTGCAGATATTGAAGCTTTTGTTTGTATCTCTGCTGACGGAAATACATTCATTCAAAGAGACCGAAATTGGTGGAAATTTGGCTATAAATTAGTAAATCAAGAAACGCTTATTTACTTTTTAGATAAGTTATATTCTCAAATTTCAGATAAAGGATATGTAAGACCTGAATTAGTAGCAAAAGCTCTAAAAGGATTAACTAAACCTTATAATAAATACAAAGAGAAATTCGGTAATGTGTACAACTTAGCAACTGCTAAAAAATAAGAATAGTCAAATTGACTATTCTTTTTCTTTTTCTTGAGTTTTCTTAATGAAACGAATCGCTAAATCTAAAATTTCAATTGGTGAGCCACAAATTGCTCCTAAGTTATATTCTATGTTATTCTCAAAGCAAAAATCTTCATCTATTACTTCTCTTAATTCAATAAGCAATTTTTCAAATTCTTTACTTTTTATTTCTGAGGGAATATCCTCACGAGCACTATATAAAAATTCCTTTTCCTTAATTTGATAAATTCTATCCCCGTTAATCTCCAAAAGATTTGCTTTTGTATCTGGGTAAAAACCAATTAAAAACTTACCATCTTTTGTTTCTTTTATAACAGTACCTTCAATAGCAACACGTTGACCCTTTTTAAGATTTTTCTTGTAAATATAAGGATATACCATAAATTACCTCAAGTTTTCTATTTTGACAGCAAGTATTCCAACCCACCTTTGAGTTGGTTCATTTTAAGTTTTTTACTTAATTTAGTAATAACTAATTCCTGAGCTGCATTTTGTCCGAATGAAAAGATTTTGTTTTTATTGTAAAATACGCTATCATCTTTAATATAATAAGCTTTATCTTTTTCTGCTTTCACTTGATAATCAGATAGAACTTTGTTAAGTTCTGAAGCGCTATGATTCTTTTTGTTATCCCAAATGACAACTTCCTTATTAAACCAAAAGATGAAATCACCTACAGCAATAGAACTGATAACATAATCATCTAATGTAATTGTAGCTTCTTCCTTTTGAAGTCGATTTAATAAGATATATCTAGCTACAATTCCATTCATAACTTCCTCAACTAAACAAGTACCAAATTCCTTATTAAGATTTTCTAATTTTTCATAATTCCAATGAGCTGTAAAATCATCATAATAAGCTGAATAAGTAAAGATTCTTAAGCGACTCTCTATATTATCTTTAATGAATTTTTTATAACCCTTATTTTCTTTATTAAAGTATCTAATTCCAATATTAGCAATTTCAGCTAAATCTTTAATTGGCATTTCTTCATATTTTTCAACTAGATTAGACAACCAATCAGTTTGTTTAAAATGAAAATCCCAATAGCCATAATCTCTATTAGTCATTCTGATAAGTGTTTTAAAATCATCATTCTTTTGAGTGATTTCTCTATATTCAATTGCTTTCTTAGCTTCTTCTTCTGAGCTGTAGTATCGTCCAGAAACTTTATATACTACTTCTTTTTCAATTTTATATTCCATATTTATAGCTCACTTTCATTTTTATAATACTATTTTACAAAAAATTTTCTATTTTGTCAACAAAAAGTTTAAAAACAGTTGATTGTGATATAAAAACAAACTATACTATTTAAAGGAGTTATTAGATGAATTTACTTATTCAGTCTATTCTTCTAATTCTGCTTTATTTCATCTCTGTACCATTCAGTTTTTGGTTTAAAGACTGGATTGCTTATCAAATTAGAAAGAAAAGAAGAAATAATATAAGGCAGAATAAACAACCTACTGAAGAATTAACTTATAAACAAAAAATTAAACGTGAAAAGAAATTCGCTTTAAAAGAAGCCAGTAATAAGAATGTAATTAGACTAATCTATGTATTAACTATTCTTATTGGCCCAATTGTTGCTATGAAAACACTCCTTTGGGGAGCTGTTTTATCATTTTTTATCCCGTATGTATTTATTGGAATTGTTCATAATATGATAAGTGCAGAATTAGCTGCTAGAGATAAACTTATCTCTCGTATGCTTGATTTTAAACGTTCTAAAATGGGCTTAATTGACAACAAAGCAAGTATCATGGACTATACTGAAGAATTTATTATTTTAGAAAATGACCCAGAAGATAAGAAGCCATCTAAAATTAGATTATTCTTACCAGTTAACTTTGACCCGTTACAAGCTAATACTTTCCTATCTGATTTTTCTACTCAATTCGGTAGAGGTCGTCCATTTGAAATTGATTACGAAGATAAAGAATATCCGGGCTGGGACACTGATAAAGGTGTAGCAACTATTTCATTACAAGCTCCACTTCCTACTATGGCCAAATGGGATAAACATTATTTAGAAGACCCAATAGTTCAATGGAGTTTTATTCCACTAGGATTATCTTCTAGGGGTGGACTTCCAATCAAAAATCCCGAAACTGGTGAAATTGAACACGTTGTAGGATTTGACTTAGACGGAACACAAAAGAAATATTGTGATAAAAATGGTATTCATATTGGGTCCGATATTATTGCTTCACCTATGACTCTTATTGCCGGAGTTACAGGTGGGGGTAAATCTGTTGCTCAATGGAATATTATGAATTCATGTTTAGCTAGACCAGATAAATGGTTATTATTTGGTATAGACATGAAGAAAGTGGAACTTAGCCAACTTAGACAATATGGAGTTGCAGTTGGAACTACTATGGAAGATGCTTGCGACATTTCTTGCTTCGTTCAAAAAGTCATGATGGATAGATATGAGCTCATGGAAAGACTTGGTATCAATAACTGGGAAGATATTCCGAAAGAATATGATGGTCCAGCAATTTTATTACTTGTTGACGAAGCTGGTGAATTACTTGCTGAAATCAAAGGTAAAGATGAAATTTCAAAAGCTAATCAAGAATACCAAGATAAAATTAGAGCCGCTTTTGAAAGTATTGCTCGTCTTGGTCGTGCAGCTCGTGTATTCTTAGTTTGTGCGGCACAAAGACCATCATCTGATGTTATCCCTATGCAAGTTCGACAAAACATGAGTAATAAATTAGCTGCGGGTTCATTACCAGCAACTATTTCTCAAATGTTGTTTGAAAATAACGAAGGTCAAAAAGTTAAAGGTAATCCGAAAGGTAGAATTGGATTGAAAGTTCACTCAAGTGATGTTATTCATGCTCAAGGATTTTACTCTCCAACTGATTGGATTGACGGTTACATTAAAGAAAAAGGCTGGCCTAAGAAACTTTATGAAAACTCATCATTTATCAATGATTTAAATGAAAGTAAGGAATCAAATGCTTCTAATGCTGAAGAAGCAATGTCAGAAGAAGATTTCGACTTATTAGAGTCAGTTAAATAAAAAAAGAAAGTTGCTATTAAATAGCAACTTTTTAAAGCATTTTTTCTAGTTGAGCCAACATTAAATTTAACTCTTTGATTTTATTATTTATATCTCTTTTTAGAGCCTTGTTGTAAGTTTCATAATTTCTATAAGTTGTGTCTTTATATAAAATTCTAATTTCAGGCAATGAATCTACTTCAGTTGAAAAATTCAAACTTTCTCTAAGATTAAGAGGGGAAAATCTAAATTTTAATTCCACATAAGAGTCAAGAACTTCATCTCTTACATAAAAATTTACTGAGACAAATTTTCCATTCAAGAAGCTTGTTGAAAAACTTGATTTATCTATCTTCTTAGAATAATTATCAAAAACTCTTTGGATTTTTGTTCTATTAAGCTTTGATTTTGCTCTCCAAAATTTTTCTGAAGTTAACTTTTCAATAACTTTTAAGTCCATTAAATTAGCCTCACTTATTCGTTTATTTTTATGTGTTTATTGTATCATAAAAATCAGCTTAAGTCAATGCTTATAACGTTTTCATAAGAAATTTTTGAACTGCTAAAATTAGGTAAGTCAAGGACTTTACTGTTCAAATGAATTGGCTTTCTATCGTATTCTGAGTCATTAAATTTATAGGCTGCATTCAATGCCATACCTCTATATTTAATAATTATTTCCTTAGCAACTTCGGTAGAAAAATATTTTTTAATAATAAGAGCTAATTCTTTTAACTCTTTTGGTTCTCTATATCTAACTTCAAATTCATCTGACTTAATTTCATCTAAGGGTATTTCATCATAGTCATAATAAGTAATGTCTTTTGTCTTGTTATGAGCTTCAATCGTCCAATCATAATACTTAAATTTTTGAATTTCTTCATCAGTCATTTGTGAAATGAATTTATTATACGCTTTAGGCCCTACTCCTTTTACTCCAACTATATTATCGGATTTATCACCTCTAATCATTTTGAATAAAAGAATACTATTATAAGGCACATGAACTCCTTTTGTCATTCCTATTGTTTTGAAATAAGCTTCATAGTTATATTTACTAATCATCTCATAATTATAAATATAAGGATGGGGCTCAGAATGAGAAGTATTATTTCTTGGACTTCTTCTGTATAGAGTTACTTCATCATCAATTAAAGGTGCTAAGTCAAAATCATTAGTTAAAATATAAATATGATTGTATTTTTTACTTTTCTTAGCAACTCTAACAGCTTCTTTAATTAAATCATCCGCTTCATAGTTAAATTTTTTGATTGCTGGTTGTTTATATTGTTTTAATAATTGACTAATTGATTCTTTTAGTAATTTAAGTTCATCATTTCTTTTATTGCGATTATCTTTATATCCATTAGGGAAGTGTTCTTCAAAGTATTTATTACGAGAAATTAGTTTACTATCTTCAAATATAAGCACTTGTCCTAAATTAGTTATTTTATCAATAAAAGAAAAAATCTTTTTATACATTCCACTATCTAAAATTTCAAACTGATTATCTTCATATTCATAATCAGTTCCCTCTTCAAATCCGATTGTATAATAGTACCTATAAATCACATGGCTTAAATCAATTAGAAATAAATTCTTTTTATCTATCATTTTCTTTACCTCTTTAATTATATTATTCCAATTTTTACAACACGCTCACTGCTGTTCTAAGCTGTTTTTCTTAATCTTTGATGGTTTTATCGGAAATCAGTTTTAACTGTTTTAGCATTTCACTAATGACGATATAACGACATTTGAAATCAGTTTAAAAATAAAAAAGAAACACCATTTTTCATAGTGCTTCTTTTTATTTGTTTCGGTTATTTTTTATTTTTAAATTTAGCAAAGCTACCCATTAAATCTTTGTTATCTACTCTTTCACCTGTATAAAGTTCATCAATTAACTGTTTGTATTGTTCAACGGTCATTAGCTCACCTTTGAATATTTTGTTATCCTTATATAATTCTTTCCATTTCTTAGTTAATCTAATATTTTCTTTTTTAGTAGTTTTGGTGGTAGTAGTAGTAGTACTTTTCTTACGAGTAGTAGCTTTTCTCTTTCTTCTTGCCATAGAAAAACTCCTTTATTTTATTTATTTTTATATCACTTTACCAAGGCGTTTTTATGTAAACAAATCTTCAAAAGTCTCAACGCCATCTCCAAACTATTCTTCAAAATATTCTTCTTTGATTTCAGTTGGAATATCTTCTCCATAAACTGCTTTGTAAAACTCCTGAGAAGTTACTTTTTGAAGTTCTTTGAGTTTGGCTCTTTCAACTTTTTTGATTTCTTCAAATCTATTTCTTAGTTCATCTTTAGCATCTTTATAGTCTTTTTCTTTTGGTTTAATATAAATTCTTACTTTATCATAGGGCTCGCAAGTAATAAATTTATTCTTTAATTCAGTAATACTTAGAATATCTGCTCCAAATTCTTTTAATTTATCCAAGAATGTTTCAAAAGCAAATTCCTTATCATAAGAACTTACTAAAATATTATAAAGAGATTCTATTTCGCTAAATTTTCTGTAAACCCACCAATAATTGTTAGAATACCTACAACCCTTTTTAACCATATGTTTTGCTGAATCTAAAGCTTGGTTATAAGGTTTAGGATTTTGCCAAGAGATTTGAGTTACTTTGTGCTTGTTGTAAGATTTAGAATGTACCTCGTTTCCTAAAAATATTAACTTATGAGTATCTTGTTTGTTAAAATACCTATAAATATATTCCTCTGGTAAGAACCAATCAATATCTTTATATTGTTGTTTTACTTCCTCTAAAAACGAAGCTATATCATCTTTACTAACTATATAAATTCCACTTCCATAAAGCATATTGCCGCTCTCTTTCTATCTAGTAATTTTTCATTCTATCTAGTAATTTTTCAGTTCTATTCTATCACAATGCTTAAAAAAGTTCAACCAAACGATTGAACTTTTTATTTTATGTGTTTATTGTTCTTTTCTCTTTTTGATAAAGAAAGCAGATACAGAAGCAATAAGTGCTCCTAACATTGTTAATGTAGTAGAATTTTCAGCACTTGTTTTTGGTAATTGTTTTTCTACTTTAGGAGTTTCCTTTTTAGGTTCTTCCTTAGTTACAGTAGTTTTATGAGCAGTTGTTTTTACATTTTCAATAACTGGTTTGTCAGTAGAGATTACAATGTTTTCAACTTCCACTGTAGTTGGTTCTGGTTCTTTTGGTTTTTCAATTTCTTTAACTGATTGAGCAATAGTAGGTGTTAATTTGTCTGTTTTTTCATCTTTTACTGATGATAAATCTTTAGAACTTGCAGAAACCTTATCACCTGAAACTGATTCTTTACTATTTACAATGAATGAACCTTTTACTGTTCCAGCATTGTTGTTGATTGCAGTGAAATCATATTCAACAGTATAATCACCTTTTTCAGTTAAATCTACTTCTGCTTTAACAGCATTATTTTCGATTTTTAATTCTTGTTTCTTTCCACTTGGAGAAACTAATTTAGCAGAAGTTAATTTTGTATTTTTGTCAGCAATAATATTCACAATACCTTTAGAAGTAATTTTCTTCTTAGAAGTGAATGTTTCAACGGCAGTATTTTTAAATTGTTCTAAAATTTCTTTCATAACAACTTCTTTATCTTTACCTGTTGAATCATAAATATTAGGGTGACCATATTGTTGCATTGACTTGATTGAAAATTCGCCATTGTTATCTTCAGTAGATACTTGATTTCTGTTAATTACTGACATGAAAGTTTTAGCATTTTTCTTAGCCCAATCTGCGAATGTTGGGTCCATTTCTTCTCTATCACCCCATCCGTCAGTAAATTGAATTACAGAAACTGTTTGATTTTTCTTTGTTTGTGAAGTATATACTTCTTCAAACGGAACCTTCTTAACAGATTTTTGACCATCTACTTCATCAGTCTTATAGCCTAAATCACCCATTGCTTTAGCAACAGCATTAAAGTATTCAGAATAATTTGCAGCTCCATTAGGAGTGTTTGGTGGATTTATAGAAAGCCATTTATCAATAATAGATAGTGCTTCTTCTTTAGTAACTAGTTTTGTTGAGAAACCTGTTTCCCAATCAGAATTACTAAGTTTTGAGAAATCTAATTGTGCTCCGTGAGCGGCATAAGATTCTCTTTTGTTATAAATATAACCTTGAAGCATAACTTTATCACCAGCATTTAAATTCTTTTCGATTAAAGTTTTTAACTATCTAAGTGCTTCAGGTCGTTTTGCTTGTAATGAAGAACTAAAGTCAACAATAGCAATTAAATCCATAGGCTTTCTTTGAACTGTTGCAGATGAAGATTCATCTAACAATGATTTACCTTTAAGGATTTGATGATAAACGCCATTATTGTTTTTTGCAGTAGAATCAGAAGTTAATTTTGCTTTAATATCCTTATTCTTTGCTACAATAATTTTATTTTGAGCGTTATTATCTTCCCAAGATTTTAATGCTTCTTTATAAGCAGCTTGTTTTTCTTTTTGTAGACGAATTGCAGTGTTAATCTTTTCGAGTTCTTTTTTGATTGCTTCATCTGAATCTTTAAGAGAAACAACTTTGTCACTTTTTACAGTAACTTTAACATTTTCTTTTTGAGCATTTGCAACAGCATCAGTTAATGATTTTGAAAGTTCTGTTTGTTTAGCAATAGAATCTTTTAAATTCTGTTCAACTTTTTCCACTTCTTTTTTGAACTCATCTTCTTTGCCTGGTGTTAGAGTTAATTTAACTTCTTTATCAAATTTAACACCAGCTTTAGATGCTTCAGAAACAACTTTAGATAAACGTTCATTAGCATTAGATACTAATTCTGTAAGACTGTTAATAATCTTGATTTGATTTTCAATGTCAACCTTTGCTTCGTTTGCAGTTTTATAGTTGACATCTTTAGTTAATTCAACAATAATATGATTCTCTTTTGCTTTCTTAATTGCTTCTAACAATTTAGCATTTAAATCATCTTTTGTTGCTTCAGTATTTGTCTTTGTTTCTTGTTTAGCAACTTGTTCTGTTTTGACTTCTGTTTTTGCAGTAGTTTCTTGTGCTGATACAACACCAGTACTTAACATCAAAGTTGTTCCTAAAACAATACAACTAGAAAGACCGTATGCTTTGGATTTGCGAAAATATCCATGACCTTTTTTAATGACCAAATTTATTATCTCCTATTTATAAAGATTTTTGTTATATTCTTATATATCGTTTGTTTGATTTTAGTTTTTGGAATAGTAGTAGATATATATATTAACTATCAATCACAAATTGCTGGTTGATAAAAACAAATAGGAGTATGCTTATGCTAGAACAAACTTTTTTTATTATTAAGCCAGACGCTTTAGAAAGAGGCTTAGTTGGTGAAATCTTCTCTCGAATTGAGAAAAAAGGATTAAAAATTACTAAATTAGAATTAGTAAAATTAAATCCTAATAAATTAAAAGCTCATTACAATCATATTGTTAATGAATCATTTTACCCAGAATTAGAAGAATACATGACTAAAGGAAACTCTATTATTGGCATCTTGACTGGGGATAATGCTATCTCAACTTGGAGAAAGATGATGGGGGCAACTAATCCTAGAGAAGCAGATTTAGGTTCTATTAGAGGTGACTTGGGAACCATAACAACTAATGGAGTAATGAAAAACCTTGTACACGGCTCAGATAGTGTAAGCTCTGCTACTAATGAAATCAATATTTGGTTTTAGTTTTACATAGAGCTTAATACTACTCTTTTATGACTCTATATAAAAAAGCTTACTTAATATATAGTAAAATGCTGAAAAATAATCTTTTAACGATATTATTTCTATCTTTATTAAATAAATAAAAAATTTAGGAGAAAATTTAAATGAATAAATTCAAAAAAATTAGTATGGCTGCTTTCGGTATGTTAGCAACAGTTGCTCCAGCAACCGCTGTTTTCGCTGACGAAACTCCTACTACTGTAGATAATAGCACACCTGTCGAAACTAAACCTTCTGAGAATGTTGGACGAGTTAATTACATTTACAAAGTAAAAGGCACTGACACTGAAATTGGTAAAGGTTATAAAGAAGGTGTTATTGGAGAAGATTACGTTATCAACCCAGAAGTACTTGAAAATTACAAATATTCTGGTGTAGAGGGTGAAACAACAGGTAAATTCAGTAATGAAACACCTACAATCACATTCTACTATGAATCAACAACAGCAGAAACTCCATCTACTACTGAACAACCAAAAGAAGAAAAACCTGCTGAAGATAAAAAAGATAACACTGATAAGAAAAAAGATGATGTTGAACCAAGTACTAGTACTTCAACAACAACACCTTCAACAGATAAGAAAGATGATGTAACTACTACAACACCTTCTACTGAAAAGCCTAAAGAAGAAAAACCAAAAGAAGAAGAAAAACCTGTTGAAGTAAAACCCACAATCGAAAAACCAGTTGAAACAAATACTGGAGATAAAATTGTTGGTGCTACTGACAAAGGACAAGTAATTGTTGCTAATGACAAAGGTGAAACTACTGTTGTTGCACCTGAAAAAGTTGGTGGAGAAGTTAAATCAGATGGTTCAATTCAAGTAAAAGATAAATCTGGTAAACTTGTTAAAATCCCTACAACTGGTGTAGAAGCTGCATTGGTATCAATCATGCTTGCTGGAGGTTCTGCTTCAACAGCTGGTATCGCATCATTCCTACGTTCTAAACGTAACAAATAAAAACTTAATTAAAAGTTAAATTAAAAGGGTAGCAGAAATGCTACTCTTTTTATTTTATTTCAAATATATTACTTGTTTATTAAATTTGTTTGATTTGACTTTTAAAAGCTTTTATTGTAGAATAATATTATTATACGGTCTTATATAAAGACTAAAACTAGAAAAGAGGTATATAATACTTATGAAAATGAATAAAAAAATTGCTGTAGCTGGCGCTACGTTATTATCAATTGTAACATTAGCAGCTTGCACTCATAAATCAGATGTACTTGTTTCTATGAAAACAGGCGACATTACAAGTGAGAAATTTTTTGCAGAAATTAAATCAAATCCTACAGTTCAGACTTTACTTTCTAATGAAGTTATTTCTACTGCATTAGAAGATAAATATAGTGATAAAGTTACTTCTGATGATGTAGAAAAAGAATACGAAAAAATGAAAGAACAATATGGAGACCAATTCCAATCTGCACTTATTTCTGCTGGATTAACAGAAAATACTTACAAAGCTCAATTACGTTCTACTCTATTACTTGATTATGCCGTTAAAACTGCAGCTGAACAAGAATTAAAAGACTCTGACTATGAAGAAGCTTTTAAATCTTACACACCAACTATGACCGTTAAATTCGTTAAAACAAAGACAAAAGATGAAGCAAAAACTGTTGTAGATGAACTTAAAAAAGAAACAGCTGTCGATACACTTGTTGCTAAATATGGTACATTATCAAAAGCTGACCAAAAAACTGGTGAATTAACTTTTGACTCAACTACAAAAGATGTAGAACCTGAATTACTTGCTCAAATTACTCCAATGGAAGTTAATAAAGTATCAGAACCAATTGCAATCACTGACCGTAAAACTTATGAAACTGTTTATTACGTTGTGAAAGTAACTAAAAAAGATGCTAAAAAAGAATCTTGGAAAGATTATGAAGCAATTCTAAAAGATTACATTATCAATAAAAAAGCTTCTGATAAGAACTACGCAAAACAAGTTGTGGCAGAATTACTTAAAGAGTATAAAGTAGAAGTAAAAGATGAAGCATTTAAAAATGTTATTGAACAATACTTAAATCACAAAAATACTGAAACAACTGAAACTTCTGAAACAAGTTCTACTACAGAAGCAAAATAAACACAAAAAAGAGTTATGAAATATAGCTCTTTTTCTTTTTGTTTTAAACTGTAAAATAAGCGTTTCTAAGCTGTTTTACTGAAGAGTCGATACATTCATCGAAAATCAGTTTTGACTGTATTAGCATTCACTATATGACGATATAACAACCCCCAAAATCAGTACTAGAAAAAAGAGTAAATGAAAATTTACTCTTTTTCGTTTTTCTTTTCATAAATGACAAAAGAAGAAGCTACAACAACAGCAAATAAAGTTGTGCTTACAGAAGTAATAATAAAATATTTTTTACTTTCGTTAGCTAATTCATCTTCTTTGTTTTTTAAATTCTCTGGTTTATCATTGATTAAAAGTTTTACTTCTTCTATTCTATCTCTCACATCACTTAATTGTAAGTTGGTATCAATCATAAACCAAAATGAAGTAACAGCAGTTGCTAATAAAGCAAGTGAAATGATAATTGTTGCAATAATCTTTTTCATCTTAAATAAAATTCCTATAATAACTTGATAGCTTCAATCCCGTTGAATATTTGTTAGGTTTCAATCTCAACTTACGATTTTTAATTTTTCTCCAATGTGTTAGAGTTAAATCAACATCCGGATTTTCTAAATTCTTTTCATGAGTACTTTCCCTTGGCTCAAAATCACTAATGTTAATCTCTGGGAAATATTCATATCCATTATAAAGTGTTTCTTCTTTGATAAAGAATAAATCAGTAACTCTTGTATAGTATGTTTCAAATAATTCTAAGCCACCAATAATAAAGATTTCTTTTTCTGTATCGTTTTTTAAAGCAGCTAATGGATTAGGATAAACATTTACATTTTTGTAATTTTGAGGATTAACTTCAGCTCTTCTCATATTACCAATAACTCTATATTCTGTCTTTTTATATTTCTTTGGTAATGCTAAATAAGTTTCTTTATCAAGTATTACTATATTATTCTTGAGTAATTTTTCAAAAATATTATAAACAACTTCATTATATGTTCCGTATTTGTCAATACTATCTAGGCAAAAGATTTCATCAATACGAGCTAAGAAGTTAATTCTTTCTTTTTTGTTTTTAATTGATTTATTGTAAGCTCTGTTAATTGCTTTATCAATACGTTCAGGTATATCTTTATTTTTTGTTTCACCTGTTTGAGTTCGTTTATAGAGACTATAAATAGATTTGAAAACAATTTCTTTGAAGTCTACATCATCTGAAGCTAGTATTTGTTCCACTTTTGATTTTGAAATAAAATCACCAAAGATATTCCAAGCTTCTTTTTCTTCATACAAAATGCCTTCTGCATCATAAATAGGCTCAAATTTAAAGTTAATTTTTATCATAATTCATTTTTCCTATTTTTGTTCTTTATTTTTATTATTCCTTTCTTGCTAAAAAAGTCAAGTAGTTAATACTACCTGACTTTTCATTTTATCTATGCCCTTTAACATAAGAGAATTGGCTTGCTGTAGCACCGTCAAATACTCTATATGATACAACTCCTAAACCTTTGAAATTAGATTCAGAAATTAAGATAGAACCATCAGGTCTTACATCTTCAACGAAAGCAACGTGGCCATAATATTCAGCACCACCTGCTTGTCCTGGTGCGAATGATACAGCATCCCCAATTTCAGGTTTGTTTGAAACTGTATATCCAGCTTTAAATCTCCAATCTCCCCCGTTCCCCATATATGGGTCAAATGAAATACCAAATTGAGCTGCTCTGTTATATACATACCAAGTACATTGTCCCCAAGGGTATGTTGCTGAAGTATAACCAGATGTATCAATAGCTTTACTTAATTTAAAACCATTAGGAACTGAATCTGAAATTGTTCCGCCTGATACATATGAAATTCTAGCATAATATTGAGAAGCTTCTTGTTTTGCATCTTCTACTGCTTTATTATACTCTTTTTCAATTTTATCTACTTCTTGTTTCTTGCCTTTTTCTTTAGCAACAGCTTCATCTAAACGAGCTTTTGCTTTATCAACATCTGTTGTAGATTTCTCTAAATTAGCTTTCGCCTTAGCAGCTTCTAATTTATAGTTAACTACTGTTGAATCTTCATTACCTAAAAGATTTCCAGTATTTGTGTTTTCAAACAATTTACCAGTATCTTTGTTAATTTCTTCTTCTGACAATCCAACAGCTTTCAACTTTTCTTGTTCAATCTTTGTTTTGTCATGTGCGTTTTTAACTGAATCTTTTCTTTGTTCAGAATCAGTATTAAGTTTGTCATAGGCTTCTTGAAGTGATTTAGATTCTTTAGTTAATTTATCTAAATCAGACTTTGCTGAAGTCAATTGAGATTTCAATTGGTTTAAATAATTCGCTGTTACTTCAGAAACTTCAACTTCGCCAATTGTAGCTTCGTTAGCAAATGCTGGACTTACACTCATAAGAGTTGTGAGCATTGCCAACATTACTACGCTCTTAAAAAGTTTGTTTTTCTTCATTTGAGCTCCTTTATTAAAAATTTTTTATAGTTTCCTATATCAATAAAACTATAATATTTTTCTTTATTTTTTCTTCTTTTTCGTAATAAAAAGAAAAGATAGGAATTAGAAATAACACCTATCTTTGTTATTAGCTTAATGATTAAGCAGTTTTGGGCAAGTGTGTTACTGGATAATTTACTTTGTAGAATAAATTACCAGCATTCATGTGATGTTTAAATTCTTTTTCATCAATCCAAAAATTATGTCCTAATGTACGAACTTCATATTGAGTTCCAGTTTCAGTTTGTTTTGTTTTTCGAGTAAAAATCATTTTATTTATATTCCTTTCTATTTTTTAAGCATTTTTCGAGCTTGACGATAAGCTTTATCTTCAACACGTTCTAAATCTTTTTCAAGTTTAATTCCATGTTTCTTTGAATAAGCAACAATAGCTTTATTTTCTGAAATAAATCCTTGTCCGTCATTAGTATCTAGTACATCACCATCTTTACTTACTACTACATAACGTTTTTCGCTATGTTGTTTAGTTAAATGGTCACTTACAATAGCTTTAAAATCTTTCATAAGGTTCACCTTTCTATTTTATTTTTAATTATTTTATCAAATTTTCACTTTGTTGTCAATCGTTTTCTTAATTTCAGAAAGGATTAAATCATTATCTGATAAAACATCTTCAGTAAGAATTAAATCGAAATCTTTATATTCTAAATAGCTTGTTTCACTTGGGTGATTAAATGCTTCTTTATTTGGTAATATACCATCTCGATTTAAAAGATTTTCAATTTGTTTCTCTTTTGAAATATCCAATTGAATAGTAATTCCATTAAGTTCAGAAACACCTTTTAATTCATTAGGAAATCGACCATCTGTAATAAGTGCTACATTTCCTAATTTATTTATTTCTAAAATTTTATTAACTGTTTTCTGAACCCAATAATTTTCATTATTCTTTCTTCTTACATCAGTACCCCAATATTGAAGCATGAAACGGATAGTTGAATTTTTCTTTTTAACAGTTAGCTCATTCACATTATCAAATTGGAATATTGCTTCATACATAGGCAATACTTCGTCTTTAGTTACATTCATTTCTTTAGCAATATTTTCTAAGCTATAATTTGATTTTACTAAATTGATAATATATTCAACTTCTTCTTTCAAAGCATCTGCAAATGAAATTTTTTCTATGTTTAAAAAGTTATCTTTAATTAAATTTCCAACATAATCCTTTCCATAGCCCATTTTACCAGCAATAACAATTGCTGGCACGAATTTTGAATCAATTTTATTTTCCATTTTGTGCTTTTAACCTTTTTGAAATCTTGTAAGCAAGAATTGTATCTTGATGAGCTAAAACTAAAGTTTTAATAAAACGAATATTCATGAGATATTCAGCATCAATAACTTCAAATGTTTTATTTTCTTCAACTAATAATTCAATTGCTTCATTTCTACTGCATAATTTATTAGGGTTAATTGTTTCTGTAAAAGAACCACGTGGACTCTCTTTTACTTTTGTAGTATATTCCTTTAGAATATTTTTAGCTGTTTTGTATTTGTCACTTAAGTTATCAGCAATCTTATCTAATTGCTCTACTTGTGCCATAATTAGTTCAATGTATTGAGTGTTTTCCATAAATCCTTTCCTTATATTTTCTTTTTTCTTTTTAGGTTAGTATCGAACTTATAATAATAAATTCATTCCTTATAGTTATATTATTCCATTTTAGCCAATTGCTTAAAACTTTTTCATAAAATATTTATTTTTATCACCTTTCATTAACTTTTTTAACATTGCTCAAATATTGCTATATCAACGATAGCTCTGTTTTTGATATACGATTTTGATTTATGAATTTTTTACAAAAAAGGAGAATAACATTGAGCAAAAAATTTCTATTATCTCAATCTGCAACTACAAAAGTTGCAATAGGACTTGCTACAATTGGTGGAATTGGAGCAGTTAGCCATCATGTTATCAATCAAGCGATTGATTCTCAAGCAGAAGCAAAAGAACAATCCAATAACAAAGATGTAACAGGATTAAATGCTTTTTCAGAAGTTTTGTTACCTAAAAAGGTCTCAAGCATATTAGATTCACCTATTGGGCCAGTTAATTCTAATAATTTTGAATCTGACAAAAAAGTAGATTTAAGTTCTTTAAACTTAGAAAATTCTACAAGAGTAGAAGATGAAACTATACCTTTTGAAACAGAAATCAAATATAATGATGATAAACCATCTAATTATGTAAATCTAATTCAAGAGGGAAATAACGGTTCACATACTACTACATTCATTGATTCATTTGATGAAAATGGTAAACTTATCCAATCTGTAAAAACACTTGAAGAAAAAGAAGAGCCAAGAAAACAAATTATTGAGATTGGTACAAAAAATATAGAGCAAACTGATGAAGTTAATACTCCAACAGAAATAATTTCTAATGGGACTAATTCCAATGTAGAATTAGAGTCAAAAACAATCATTGAAACTATTCCTAAAGAAACAATCTATACTATTGATGAAAACTTAAGTAAAGATGAATATTATACTATTAAGGGTGAAGATGGACAAAAAGAAGTAACTACTAATACTGTATCAGTTAATGGTGTTGATGTTCACAAAGAAGTTGTTCATGAGGAAGTAGTTAATCCAGCAGTTCATGATGTTACTTATATTTCAGAAGAAGCATATAATAAGAAAGTTGCTTCACAAGATTTAAAGGAAATCAAAGTAGAAGAAACTACTGAAACAACGACAAAAAATACCACCAAAGAAGTAACAGAGACTATTACTGTAGAAACAACTGAAGAGCCAACAACTACGACTACTTCTAAAACAACAGAAGTGCCAACAACAACTGAAGCAACAACAGAACATCATATAAAAGAAAGAGAAGTAACTAAAGAGGAAAGAAATACTGCTCCTAAAGTATTAAAATTCAAAACTACTGTTATTGAAGATGAAAATTTATTAGAGGGGCAAGTTTCTATTGAACAATTAGGAGTAAATGGTTCAGAATATGATGTTTACCAAGATACTTTTGTTGATGGTAATCTTGTTTCTTCTACTATTATTAGAACAGTAACAACTGAACCTGTAAATCAAATCGAAAGACACGGTACAAAGAAAGATGAAACAAAAGGTCCGGGACCAAATGAAGAAGTTAGAGAAACTCTACATGAAGATAAAAGAGGAATCCCTGGGGCAGAATCAGTCCAAAAAATAGTAAAAGAAACAACTACTAAAGATTTAAAGATAGATGTTGTTTATGATGAAACTTTGCCAGAGGGGACTGAGGAAGTATTAGAAGAAGGTAAAGCAGAAACAACTGAAATTACTTATAAAATCACATCTGTTAATGATGAAGTTATTTCTAAAGAAAAAATGAATGAAGAAATAACACAACAAGCTGTTGCTCGTGTTGTTAAGAGAGGTACTGGTAAGACTACTAAATCTTATGACAATACTATAACAAAAATTCCATTTGAAACAGAAACAATTCAAGATGATACTTTATTACCAGAAGAAAGCTATACTAAACAAGAAGGCTTACCTGGCTCAGAAGTAACAGAATATGAATTAACATACATGAATGGTAAGCTTGTTTCAAAAGAAGTAACTTCTACTCATAGAATTAAAGAACCAACAAAAGAAATTAAAGTCGTTGGTACTAAAGTAGTACAAAATACCACTTCAAATAATTATCAAAGTGGTGCTGTTAAGAATGGAAATGTGGTTGACTTAGGGAAAACTAGAGACATTACCTTGAAACAAGGTTTAGCTGATGATGATGTACTGCCTAATGGAATTACAGTACGATACTTTACTATAACTGATAATACTCCTTTAGAAAAAATTGTAACATTATCCGAAGATGAACGTTATCAAAAATCAGATAAAGAATATTACAATAGTATGATTGTAAGTCATAATGGCTCATATATTGAGTCTGGTATTCCATTATCTCAAGGTGGAGCAGATTATATTAACAAACATTTAGATAGTAATCTTCTAGCTATGTATATGGAACAACACATCAATGAGTTAAGAGCTTCATTAGGTAAAAAACCATTACGATACAAAGCTGAACTTCAACAAGGAACACAACAACGTGCTGATGAACAAGCAAAGATTGGTTCATTAAGAAGTGGTGGAAGAGCTCATACTAGACCAGATGGAACTGAATTTAGAACAGCTTTTACATATTTAAATAAGGGTGGATTAAAAGATAAAGAACAAGAATTAGGTGAAAATACTGCTCAATTTTCTTCAAATAATCCATACACATTAACTTCTGAAAAGAGCATTGCTGAAACATTATTTAATTATTGGAAAAACTCACCAGGTCATTATGCTAATATGATTTCAGACAATTACAAATATTTTTCATTTGCAGCTTCTGTCGGTAGAGCAAGTGCTAACATGGAAGAATATTCAGAACTTTATCCAATTATTATGGGAGTACAAGTCTTTCAATAAAAAATAAAAAGTACTAGAGAAATCTAGTACTTTTTTATTCATCTTCTTCTAAATAATCTTCAAGTGGGAGTTGATTTAGCAAATCTTTTAGAGCAATCAATTCTTGAGCAGAGAATGTAATACCTTTACCTGCTTTCTCATAATCTTCACTCCATGTGCGAATGTCAAATTTAGGTGAGTATACACCCCAACTTGTAAGTGTTAATTGCTTTTTAGAAAAGTCTTGGTCTTCGCCAAGGAAGCCAAAGACTTGTTTTACTTCTTTTACTATTTTAGCCATATATGAGCTCCTTATTAGTTTTTATATTTATATTATACAACAAATTGCTAGAAAAAACAAGAATAATCAATATTACTCTTGTTTTTCTTTAGTTTAATTTAATGAGTTTTTAACTGAAGATGAAACTTTGAATTTCAAAGCACGAGACTCTGGAATTTCGATTGCTTTACCAGTTTGAGGATTATGTCCTTTACGAGCAGGTCTTACAATTTGTTCAAAATATCCTAAAGGAACTTTAACTTTATCGCCCGATTTAGATTTTTCAAGTACTAACTCAAACAAATCTTCAATTGTTTCTAAAGCTTCTTTTTGAGTAGTTTCACGTTTCTCAGCAAGAGCTTTTGCTAAATCTTTAACACTAATTGTCATAATTTATCTTCTCCATTTAGGGTGTATATATTTTTATTTTTGTATTTTAAAAACCTGTATTTTCTAAGCCACCCTTGCTTAATTTTCAGAAAATACAGATTTTATTAGTTTCTATATCAAAATAAGTCTAAGTAAGTAATGTTTTCAAGTTTTTTGTAGAATGAGTGAAGCATTCCTTTAATCAAAATCAAATCAAGAATTTCAGGTGCTAAACTATTTTCTACATAAGATTCCACTTCAAATTTATATTTTAACAATACAGTTTCCAATTCTTCTTCAGTTAGATTTACAGTAGCCAATCCTTTAAAGAATTTTTCTTTATTTGTTAATGAATGAATTAGTTTCTCCACTTCTTCTTGGTCAAGAATTTCGTTAATATGTACAACTTCATCTTTTGGTACAACAATTTCACTTGTAATTTTTAACTCACCATCTTGATAATAAGCTGCATTTGAAATTAAAGAATATTCTGGGTATTCATTGATTCCTAACACTAGAAATAATTTATGTAGCTCAACTACATTATCAAAGTAAACTCCTAAATCCCCCAACTGAAATTTAATCAAATTTTTATTCATCTTTTTTGCTCTCCTTTATTTTCTAAAAATATTATACAACAAATTTTTGAATTTGTCAAATATCTTTTGTTTGTAATATTTTTAGTTTTTTATTGAGCTGATTAGTTGTTACGCTCCTATTTCCGATTTTTTGGAATGTTACAAGAATAGAAGCATCTGTATAATCCCAAACAGTTTCAGTTTTATCTTTTGTAATTATATAAGCTCTTGGATTATGGTCAGAGATTCTTACTAAGAAATTCTCACCAGGTGCTTCGTGAATATCAGGTCTTATCTTATATTCATAGCCATTTCTATCAAGATAGTCTATTGTATCTTTCAATGATGATTTTTCAAAAATAAAATAAGAACTTGCAGAAGCTCGAGAGAATGATTTGTCTGAAATATTCTTTTCATTTTGAAGATAGAATTTTGCAGCTTGTGTTCTATATTCAATAATTTTATTAAACTCTTTGTAGAGCTTTTTCTGTTTTTGTTTTAAAGCTCTATAAAATGGGTCATTTTCTTGAAATTTGCCCATAAAAGATTCTTTAGATGGGCATTCCTTACCAGTTCTTTCCATAACTTTTTTTAATTTTATATATTGTTCTTCAACTTGTTTCAATATATTTTCTTCTTTTTTCTTTATATTTTTCAACCGAACTTCCATATCTTGACTTTCAATAATTTCATCTATTTTACAATGCTTAGATAATTCAGTTTCAGTTGTTATATTTTTAGAAATAAAAGAATTTAGATTATCAGAATATAATTGAGCTTTCTCTACTGTATCAAAATGAGGTGAAATACTTTCATAAGGACAATTACCTTGCTTAGCTTTACAAATACTTGGTTTACCATTTGGCCCAACATGATAAGTCATTAACTATCCCTCTTGATGATTTTTTAAATAAGTTTCAAAAGGTAAAATATAATTTTTATATTCATTTGGGTAATGCTCTTTGATTTGTTCTAGCTCATAAACATACGGTGTATATTTCACAACTAATCTTTTACTAAGATAATTTGTTGCTAATGAAACGTATCTCTTACCAGAATCTTCATCAAGATGTGCTTTATGAATAGTATAAATTACGCCTTCTAAAACAGCATTATATTTTTTATTCATTTGCTTTCTCCTTATTTATTTTTCAAAAAATATCGTTCTTTTATTGATATAAAAATTAAAAAAGAGGTTATCAAGCAATGCTATATTTTTATGTATTAGGTGCAGTAGCTTTGCTCATTATATTGATTTCCATATTTAAATTTTTATGGAGAGTTGAGATATTTTTCGCAAAATTAAGCTTAGCTTGGCAGATTATTTCTTGGCTTGGTTTAATTGTAGCTTTTGTTATTGCCGTTTGGTTTATATATTTTAATTAAGTTGTAGCTATTTGCTACAACTTTTTCCTTGATATGCTACTAAAAAAGGAGCATTTATAAATGTATCATATTAACCATGAGGGAGAAGTTAAAAAATGTAGAGCATTTATTCGTCCTTGCCCTTATTCTAAAGATAAACACTTTAGAACACAATTTGAAGCTATGCAAGAAGCTACTGAATTAAGAACAGCTTATGAATTTAAAATTAAATCTATTCTACAGGAACTAAAAATGCTTGATAAGTATTATGAAGAAACAGAAAGAGATTATCAAGATTTAAATATTGTAAAAGAAGAAGTTAAAAATATAGTTGGTAATAAGCCTGGTATGAATAGACATTATAGAGAGGTTGTATGTAATTTACTTAGCGATGAAATTGGTAATCCAATTAGCACATCAAAAGGAATAGTAAAATACTTCAAAGATAATAATAGGTCTTTTCTTTTAAATAATTTTGACGAAGTAGAAGCAGAAGCTATTTCTGATGTTAGTAGAATTATGGATAGTACAGAATCATTCAGAGACCCTAGCAAAAAATACTCTGTTTATTATGATGAAGTGCAAAGAAGAATGAGAAATACTAAAGAAATGATTGAAGCATGCCATGAATTAGGTATTAGTATTGATACATATAACTTTGAATATGTTGTTGGTGACAACCATCCATTTGAATTTTTCAATTCTGTTACTGTTGATGAAAATGGTGAAATCAATAATTTGTATTACTTGGGATTAGAGGGCCAAAATTTCCATGCAGAACCATCTAAAGTAACTAAAATTGAAAACAATTTATTATATACAGAAAACCACCCAGAAGGTTTGTTCTTACCATTAACTTACCAAGAGAAAAACAGACCAGTTCAAGATACTGCAAGAGCAATTTTCTTTAGAGATAAAAATGCTAAAGGGACTCATGTAGATTTTGCTAATAATAAGTTTTGGAATACTAATCCTATTGAATGGGATTCAGAAGTTGATGATACAGACTCAGATTTAAAATGGGGAATTGATAAGAATTATGATTATCATGACTCGAATCAATTAAAAGACTTCTCAACTATTATGAAAAGAAAAGATATGCAAGGTAAAGATAGTTTCACTTTTACTAAATCTGCTGTTTTACCTAAAATGACAAAAACTGAAGCTATTGAAGATGCTAATAGGAGATTAAAAGGAGCTCGTGAAGAATGGCCTTTCTAAAAACAAAAAAGCTAACATATTGTTAGCTTTCTTTTTTATAACCTCTATTTAAAAATATTTCCATAAATGGATAGCAACTTAAATCCTATCAGGCTATATTTGAAGAGTTATATCGTGAGTTTTGGAATAATAAAAATAAAAAGAAAGGTTTTGCTAAAATGAAATTTTACTATCACAACTTTAAAGATTTAAGAGGAAACCACATTAAATATTTTGCTAATGGAGACGATTTTAAAGTAGAAGAAGTCTTTACTACTATCTCACATAAAAATGTTTTAAGAGGTTTTCATACATCAAGCAAACAAGAAAAACTTATAAAAGTATTAAATGGTTCATTACATTTAATTACTGTAAATGAAGATACAAAAGAAATTACTCATTATGACATGAATGTTGATTCTGAGCCTATCTTTATTCCATTGAATACTTGGGTAGGTTATGTTATCAAAGAAGATAATACAATTGTTAATTATATTTGTTCTGGTAAATTCTCACCTGAAACAGATTTAACTTGCTCTCCTAAATCATTCTCAAATGAATGGCTATGGCCTATTTCTTATTCAGATGTTATCATTTCTGAAAAAGACGACCGAGCAGAAATTAGAACTTTATAAAAGAAAAGGATTTTTAATCCGTTTCTTTTTTTTTGAGCAAAAAAGCCTAAAAATACTCAAAAAAAGCCCTAAAATACTCAAAATCGGGGGTAAAATACTCAATTTCGGCCCAAAAATACTGATAAAAAGGGGTAAAATACTGTTTTTCGGCATTACGCCATTTTCCAGTTGCTGTAAGCCGTTAAGTAACAACTGTTGAAGCGTTTCTTAAAACAGCGCTTTTTCAGCTAATAACTATAAATAACTACTAAACAACAAAATAAATAACTTAATAAATAACCAGCTTCGTGAGCTCTTACGAGTCTCACTTGCTGAATAAAGTAAGTAAAAAGCTTTAAAGAGTATTTTTTATTTTTTGTAAATGCTCTAATTAAATATGAGGGCTGTTATATCGTCATATAGTTAATGCTAAAACAGTAAAATTATAATTTCGATAAATGTATCGACTTTTAAGAAAAACAGCTTAAAAACGCTTATTTTACAGTTTAAGACAAAAAGAAAAAGAGCTATATTTTATAGCTCTTTTTATAATTTATTATTTGAAAATTCTTCAAAATTCATAATTGGAATATTTAATGAAATTGCTTTTTTCATTTTACTTGACATTTTCGTTTTATCTTCAGTTAATAAAACATTAGTATCTTTATTGATTGATTTAGTAAAAATCCAACCTTGTTTTTCAAGTTCTGAAATCAATTCATCTCTATTCTTAAAGTTTTGAGGAACTTTACCTGTATGGCAATAATAACCTTTAACAGTAATATTATCAGATTTATACATAACACAACCAATATTATTTAATTCATTGAATGTTGCTTTTGCAATTTCAAAATATTCTTCAAAACTCTTAACAAAAGCATTACCTAAGCCGTTGATTGATTTAATCTTTTCAATAGATTTATTTTTGTCAGAGAATAACTCTTCGAGTGAATCAAATTCTTTAAGAATTTTCTTAGCAGTAACACTTCCTAGTGTTGGAATACCGAAAGACAATAACCAACGATAAGGTTGAGTATCATTTTTAGCTTTTTGAATGTTATCATAAATAAGTTTAGCTCTTGTTTTGCCGAGAGAAACACCACTTGAGTCAAATTTAACTTCTTCTAATTCTTTCAAATCTAAGTTCATTAAATCAACTACAGATTTCAATTTCAATGCTTTAAGAACTTCACCTGATAATCCATCAATATCCAAACATTGTTTAGCAACAATATTGGTCATCATATAACTTTTTCTTGATTCACAATTAGGATTTAAACAGAATAAATCTTTACTTTCTTGTCCTTGTTCATTGTATTTGTAATCAAGTGCACCGTTACAATAAGGGCAAACTTTAGGAAATTCAAGTTCTTCATCTGATTCTTTAGTCGTCATTACAATAGCTGGAATAACATCATTAGCACGTTTAACAAGAACTTCTGCACCCTTAGAGATTTTCTTTTCTTGTAACCATTTGAAGTTATTGCCAGTAATGTTAGTAATTGTTACACCATCAATTGTAATAGGTGAAATCTTAACTCTAGGAGTAACCTTTCCAGTATTACCAATTGTGAATGAAATATCTTCTACTTTTGTTACTTTTTGTTCACCCGGATATTTAAAAGCAATGTACTCTTTAGGGTGGTGACTTGTTTCTCCAATTTTGATTTGCTCATTTGGTTTAATTACGATACCATCTGTTGGAGCAGAGCAGTCCATTCGCCAAATTTTAGCTTGTTCAATATTTTCTGTTAATTCTTCAAAAGTTGAAGCACTATTTTTAGGGAATAAATCTTTAGCAGAAAATATATTAGTAGGAATTTCTGTAAATTCATCATTTTGGTCAACTGCAAAATATGTAGCAAAAGATAATTTAGCATTGAAATCTAATCCTAATTTTCCTTTTGAAACAATTCCAGCAACTGCACTTCGTTCATTTGAATATTTATCATTAACTTTATTTTGATTGTTAATAATCAAATCAGATTTACTACTATATAATTCGCCACGTAATTCTTTAATATTTGCATTAGGTCGTTGTAGTGGTAAATTTTCAATAGTAAGCTTATCTGACTCAATAAGGTAAGTCACGTTCTCACCAACTTCTCCATTTCCACGAGTTGATAAGATAACTTCATTATCAGAAATATAATGAACTGACAAAGCCAAGCCGTCTAATTTTGGTTCGATTGAATAAGTTTTAGCTCCATAAGATTTAGTTTCATCATAGTATTTATTTACTTCTTGGATTGAATTAGCTTTTTTCAATGATTTCATTGGCTTAGTATGATGCACTTCATTATTAACATCAATTTCAATACCATCATTGATTTCAGTATCTTGGATTAACCAACCATTTTCTTCTGCTAATTGTGTTAATGAGTCATATTCTTCATCAGTTAAAAGTAATTCTTGATTATTGTAATAAGCTTCAGAAGCATTTTTTAATAGTTCTAGCAATTCTTCTTTTTGCATATGTATTCCCCTTTCGTTTGTAGTAATATTATAACAAAATATTCCTATAAAGTCAAAAAAGATAACAACAAAAGTTGCTATTTGTTGTTATCTTCAAAGTGTATAGTTTTTAGTCCACCCCACGGTTGTAGAGTTTCATCATTTCTTTCTATTTCTAAGAAAGTATAATTATCATGTAAATCAGCTCTTTTTTCAGAATTTCTTGTAGTTAAAGATTTTCTAAATCCAGCATAATCAATGACATCAACTTTTTCATTAGCAGAAAATCCAACAACTTTATAAAGCTTATTATCATCTGCCATTAAATAAACATTATCAATTTCATTATTTTTCATTTTTGGATTAAGTTTTAAATCATAATCGCCTGTTGATGGTAAATCTGTTGAATTGATACGTTTAACAAATTTTGGCTCTTCTTCAATGTATTTAGAGAAGTTATTTCTGATAGCCATTTCTCTATTTAATTTAGCAAGAATTTCTTTTCTAGCATTATTAGAGTCTCTCAATTCAATTTTATTAGCACGTTTCAATTGAACAGTTGGTTTAGCAGTTTGTTTCAACATTTCAAATCTTGTTTTAGCTTGTTGTTCTAAATGATTGTTGAGCTCTTCATCAGTAATAGTTGCTAATTTATATTTTTCTACGTTTTTATCAATTTCCTTTTTATAAATAGCTACAGCTTCTTTAAAATTTTGTGCATATCGTGAAGTTAGAACTTTATTATAAAATCTATCATGTAAATGAGTTCTATTATTTAAATCTATCTGATTATTTTCATCAAGGAAATACTCATCACAAAAGAGTTTTGCTATTTTATTATTAGTAACATTTTCAATCAAACCTTTTGGTACATTATTCTTCCACGGACGAAAATCAAAAGTTTTTCTTGCATTAACTACTTGATTTACATAATCTTGGTTTTCTGCTAATATTTCATTTTGAGCTCTATCATATAACTCTTGTAATTGTTCTTGGGATAAAGCTTCATTAACAGGTTTTTGATTACTTTCAATAGCATTATGCTCTTTATTTAATTCATCTAAAACAATTCTTCTATAAATTCTTAATTCTTTATTGCTTAAATTTTCATATGGGTGGTATTCCATAGCTTTATTTAGGTCGAGTTCTACTTGCATTTTAAAATCAGACATATATTGTGCTGATTCAAAACTATCCAAATGTTCATCTTCTGAAGCAAAAGGGCAACGACCTGATTTAGCCATACATTCACTAGGAACACCATTATTGTTTATATGGTATTTTGTCATAGTTTAACCTCTGTTTATTTTTAGTTTTTATATCGTGCTATATTATAAAGAGTATATAATATAGTTTTTAACCTAACAATTCCTCTTATAGACTATATTTCTGTGAAGTTGGCAATACAAGTCGCTAGGCTTGTTGCCAACGAGCAGGTTATTTATTAAGTTATTTATTTTGTTGTTTAGTAGTTGTTTATAGTTATTAGCTGAAAAAGCACTGTTTTAAGAAACGCTTTAACTGTTGTTGCTCAACGGCTTACAGTAACTGGAAAATGGCGTAATATCAAAAAACAGTATTTTACCCCTTTTTATCAGTATTTTATGGCTCTTTTTGAGTATTTTTGGGCCAAAATTGAGTATTTTACCGGTTATTTTGAGTATTTTTAGGTATTTTTCAAAAAATAAAAACCCTAGACCGAAGTCTAGGGCGAATCTGGAAGATACAATGAGATAAACGGTTTGGAGCATTTTTCTCATGTACAATTTATATTCTATAATAAAAAAATCAGTTTGTCAAGAAAAAATTTTAATTTTTTAACAAAAATAAATGGAATAATAAAACTAAGAAAATCTAAAAATAAAAAAGGAGTAATCCCTCTTAAAAGAAATAGTGGGAAGTGAATAATTTTTATGAGCAAAATTAAGAATTTGGAAGAAATTGCTTTAAATGATACATTATTAGTCGGAGTTAAATTTTCTACTTTAATCAATTCTTACTTTACAAATGAAGAAGCTATGCTTTACTATGCTCTTATGTCATACTTTAATGATGTTGATGAAATCGACTGTAATGATGGCCGAGATATTTTGGTTCAAAGTCTTTTAGATAGAGCATATTGTAAAGACATTAAAATTTTAAAAGAAAACAGAAATAATGTTAATAATATGATTAACAAGCTTAAAAATAATCTTTATAATGCTGTAACTGGAGATAAAGTTACTCTTTTTGACGAGCTTGAAGTAGTTTGGAATCGTCCATTAAGAGAAAGCTATCTTAAAGTTAGAGTTAATGAAGCAGCTGCGAGAGAATACTTACATTATGAAGATTCACAATATATTAAAGTGAGATTAGCACCATTAAGAGATTTAAAATCAGTTACTTACAAAAGAGCTTTTATTCTTTTCAGCCAATGGACAGATTACACTGGCTCAGAAAAATTCTTTTTCGTAAATAACGCTAATTTTATTGAATCTATTTATGGTGATAAAAAATTAAGTGGCTTAACTTACAAAAAATATAAAACTCATTATTTAGATAAAATGATTCAAGCTCTAGGATTATGCTTCCCTAATGTTGAGTTCAGATTAGATAATAAAGATAATATTTTATATAAAAATGTTATGAAATTCAAAGTTAGAGCAAGAGATAAAGAGTTCTTTGACAAATATGCTCTATATAAACGATTAGAGTTAATGAAAAACAGAGATTTAGAATTTTTAGAAGGCTCTTATGATTTTGAAGATGAATTAAAAGAATTTAAATTCTATAATATGACACCAGAAGAAATTATTGCTGAATCAGCTGTTGCTTTCCAACAAACAAGTGAAGAACCTTTTGCTGAAATTTCAGAAGAAGATTTCTATAATACAGAAGAAGTTGAATATGAAACAGAATCAGTTGAAGAAGCTATTGAAGAATTAGAAGAATTTAGAACTAAGAAAGAAGCTATTACTTCAGATGAAAATATTCTTAAATCAGAAGAGTTACTTAATAAATATGAAAATGATAATTATGTTATTGATACATTAAGAAAAGAATTAGCAGATAATCTTGCTTTAAAATCTGAATTAGTACAATATGACTTAGATGAAAAATTCACAAATATTATAGATAACTTGCTTGAAGAAATGGAAAGTTATCCTAACAAAGAAAATTATGAATTTTCAACTGGAGTAATTTCAACTAATCCTAAATTAGTAAATGACATGGATTTCCCCGAAGAAGATGCAACAACATTAAATATTAAATACGGTGATAGTAGAAGTTTTACTTTAGATGAAATTAAAGCTATTGATGGTGAAAACAAATATTATAAATTGTTTAAAGCTTTCGCACTTGTTGGACTTTTGAAAGAAACAGTATTTAATGAGAAAGAATTATCTAAAAAATATGAATATGCTAAAGAAGCTAATTCTACTTTATTTGATGTATTAGCAAATCTTCACTTTGATTTAGCAGAAATACTAGAAAATCATGATTTTAATTTATTCAATGCTCTCTTTGAAATATTTACTATTAAATTAGGATATGAAGCAAATGAAGCTTTATTCAAAATTGTTAATATTGTTAAGAATATGAATTATGCCTTAGCATTATATGAAGAATTAAAACTTGAAACAGAATCTATTGAAGAAACAGAAGTAACTGACTCAAATGGCTATGGAAGTGATTTGTTCAATATGAAAAAAGAATCTGCTAAAGAAGAAATAAAAGAAGTTATTAAGGAAGAAGTAAAACCTGAAGCAAAAAGTGAGGCTCCAATAGGAATGTTAAGTAAAGAAAAACAAAAAGCTATTGCAAATGAAGTTTCTAATGAAATAGAAAAAGATTATAGCTTTTTGAAACAACCTAATTTAGATGCTAATGAAATCTTAAATGAAGATAAGCTAGAATTAAATAATTATAAAGATAACTACAAAGATTTAAGATACGGCTTTGAAGATGAAACTGTTGAAAGTAGCAAAGCACTTGTTCCACAATTAGAAAACAGAAGTCTTAATAATCTAAAATACTTCATTCAAAATAAAGTTGTTGATAATTATAGCGAATGGTCAAGCTCTACTAAAGAAACTACATTAGAAGTTATCAAACGTTTTGAAGATGAAAATAATTTCTCAGTGCTAAAAATGTTTAATCAATTCATTTCTAATTCAGAAAGAGTAGACATTAAAAATAGATTAGACAAAATGTGGCTAGAAACTGAAAAAACTTACAAAGCTGAACATGATAGATTATTAAATCAAAGAGCAGAAATTGCTACAACTATTCCTAATTTTTATGAAGAAATTTTACCAAACGCTATTAACAATGAAGATTCTTATAGAATTATGTGTGAATGGAGCTCTTATGGGCATTTAGCTAAAAAAGTTTCTAATAAAAAGAAATCTATCTTGTTATTTATTGAAACACTAATTGCTACTTGTCAAGAAAATATTGATAAATGCGGTCAACTTGAAGGCGTTTATAATGAAAATGTTATCAAAAAAATCCAAACAATAGCAGCTTTGAAAAAAAATTTAAAATAATTATTGACAAGTTTTTGATATTGTGATAGTATTTGTTTAACAATATTAAAAATAAAGGAAAAGGTGACTAAAATGTCTTTTATGGATAATCTTAAAAACGAAAACAGAAAAACTGTTACAACAAATGGTGATTTGGCATATAGTACTACTCTAAATGCAAACCTAGACTTCTTTGGTGGCGCTGGTTCTATTCCAGTAAGTAAGAAATATACTTCTGATGAATTTATGAACTTATTTAAATATGCTTATGAAGAAGATTCAGAAACTGCGCTTAAAAACGCTCTTTACTACCGTGATATTCGTGGTGGTTTGGGTCGCCGTGAAGGTTTTCGTCAAATCTTGACTTATCTTGCCAACAAAAATGTTGAAGATTTCAAACGCTTAGTAGTTCTTACTGCTATGTATGGTCGTTATGATGATTTGACTATGATTGCTTGGGATTTACCAAACGAAGCGCAAGCATTTGTTGTAGAATTTATTTCTGCTGTATTTAATGAAGATATGGATAACTTGAAATCAGGTAATGTTACATTGCTTGGTAAATGGTTGCCATCTGCTAATACAAAAGTTAAAAATACTCGTAAATTAGGTCTTTTCTGGGCTTCTCGTCTTGGTTTGTCTGAACGTGAATACCGTAAAGCTCTATCTCAATTACGAGCACAAATTAACATCATTGAAACTAAATTAACTAACCGTGATTATACTTTTGATTACTCTAAGATTCCTAGTCGTGCTATGATGAAATATACACAAGCATTCATTCGCAATGATGAAGCTCGTTATAATGAGTTCAAAGAACAAATTACTGTTAACCCATCAGTTGTTGCTAAGAAAGTTGCTCAACTTTATCCATACGAAATTATTCGTAAGTTGAATGCTGATGGACAAATGGCTGAAGCACTTTGGAAAGCTTATCCACAAGACCAATTTGACGGTAACATTATTGTTGTCCGTGACGGAAGTGGAAGTATGTACGGTGGATGGGGCCTTGAAGTAAAACCTATTGAAATCGCTGATTCTATGGCAATTTATACTTCTGAACGTTTGACAGGTAAATTCAAAGACCATTTCATTACATTCAGTCGCCGTCCACAATTGGTTGACTTATCAAAGGTTAATACTTTGAAAGACAAACTTGATGTATTGTATCGTAATGGAGAAGTAGCAAACACTAACATGAATGCTACTATGCAACTAATCTATGATTCATCATTAGGTTTGCCAGTAGAAGAACAATTAGATACAATCTTAATCATTTCAGATATGCAATTCGATTATGGAGTAGACAATTGCTCTAAATCAGTAATGGATTCATGGAAAGATAAGTTTGGTGACGCTGGACTTAAATGGCCAGAAATTGTTTATTGGAATGTTAATCAATCAAAAGTTACATTCCCAACTTCTGAGTATGATAATGTTAAACTTGTTTCAGGTTTCTCAAAATCTGTACTAGAAGATGTCATGTCAAATGAAACAACTTCTGCAACTGAATACATGATGAAAGTGTTATCTCGTTATAACCCTTAATCACTAATCTTTATTCACTAAAAACTGACCCTTTATAAGGGTCTTTTTTAGTTTTTGAAAATGAGATGAATATGAAATTAAATCTATTTTTAATTTTGATTTAAACTTAATTTTAGAGAATATTATGATATGATAATTATTCAGAAATAATAAATATAGAAAGGAGTATAAAGGACTAATAAAGAAATTTGCTCATATAATCTTATTAAAGAACTAAATCAAGACAAATTATTCCGTAAATTTGGTGCTCGTATAATTACTGTATATTGTAGAGACGGGTCTAAATTTGTATATGATAAGGGGCTCGGATTATCAAGATGTACAGCTCAAGATGAAAAAGTTTGTGGAGTTCTTATTACAAATAATATATTATTAGAAACATTATATGGATATAATAGACGATTAGCCATAGATAAATCAGCAGCTTCGGAAATTCATTATGATATTGCTAAATCCAACATGAATGCTACTATGGAACTAATCTATAATTCATCATTAGACTTGCCAGTAGAAGAACAACTTGACAAACTAATAGTTGCAGAATATGTAGAATAATAATGCTCTAGATATACATTATTCTACATATTTTCATTTGACTTTCTTATAGTATTTATATATAATATAAGATATAAAGTAGATATGATTTTCACAAGAGAAAATATAAATAAAAATTATATAGAATAAGGTGTTATTAAATAATGAGTAATGTATTTACGATAACAACTGAATTAAAATTGAATAAAGAATATAATCAGTTGGTTGGTAAATACATTTCTGATTATATTGAAATATTCAATAAAATTCAGAGATTAACATTTCATAGAGTTAAAAATTACCACATAAATAATGGTAAAATCACTCAAGAAGATAGAAATATTATTCATGCTCAACTAAAAGAAGAATTTAATCTAACTAGTAGAGGTATTGATGCAATATTGAGTAATATGTTAGGCCGTTTTGAATCTATTAAATCGTTAAAAGAGTTTGAAAGGGAAAGTTTAGAAAGAAAGATTTTTCTCTTGAAAAAGAATTAACTAAATTAAAAGATGAAAGAACTCTACAAAGAATCTCATTAAATAACAATTTAAAAGATTTTAACTTTGTTAAATACAAAAATCTAAAAATTAAAATTTATTGGAAACAAAACAGATTAAATACTAAAAAGCAAAAACTGAAAAACCTTGAAAATGAAATTGAGTCTGGTAAATATAAAGTATGTTTTGGAACAAAAGCTTTATTACAAAAAGATTATAACAAATTTATTAAGAAAAGAGATAGTGAAATCTATTATTTAGGAAGAGCTGGCGATAGTTCCTGTAACTTAAATTTTCAAGTTGAATACAACTCTAAAATAAATCAATTCTATTTTA